>OGUD01000049.1_pt1 | contig 114839 bp, 114 predicted proteins | sample 1573671 | NCBI WGS metagenome assembly OGUD01 (sample SAMEA2582065, study PRJEB24529) | metagenome | biome: Human gut stool | place: China | collected 2011 | reverse complement strand
GGCGGACAGGGCAGACTTCAATTCCAACAGGCGGTTTTACCGATGGACGAATGACGTTGCGGAATATCTTGAGGACATGGCAGGCAGGGAGCGGCAGGCGGAAGTGGGTACGGTTGCGGAGTTACTGGAAGAGATTGAGAGCGAAAATCTCTATCAAGTATTAGTCACGGTGGACGGGCGTACCTTGAAAATCGTTCTGCTGAAAATGCAGGGATATTCCACAAAGGAGATTGCCCCGCTTGTGCATTTGACGACTGGTGCTATCTATGCGAGGTTAGACCATCTGCGGAAGAAGCTTCGGAAAATTTTATAAACGTCTAATACATCCCATTATCCTGCGGGCTACTGGGTGGGGAGTGGAATCTCCCCGCTTATTTTTTGGCAGGAGGAGAACGGGATGGCATATCAGGCTAAGGCGTACACGCTTCGGGAGGAATCCGCAGAAAGCGGCACAAGGTTCACAGCATCCGGCAGATGTTTGAAAAAGCATACGTGGCACTGGAAAAATGGAAGGAGTGGTTAAATGACTTTAGAAGAGAGCAGGGACGTGATCCCCATTATGGAAGAAATGATCTCCCTGATCGAGGAGCAGGAAAGGCTTCTCTCAGAGACTTCAAAGGAACTGGAACAGATGGAAATCATGGACAGGCGGATCAAAGAACTGGAAGCCGACTGTCAGAAATGGTACGAATTAGCCTCGAAGCTAAACAGCGAGAACAGACTTTTGCAGAAACAGAACGTGGAATTGCTGAAGCTTTCCGGGCAATAGAGAAAGCGAGGGATGTAAATGAACGATTTGAAAAACTCCTGTCCAGAAGGGCTGGAAGAACGGCTGTTAGAGGAAATGGAAACGATACAGAACGAACTGGAAGAAAAGGAGGAGATTATCTTACAGCAGCAGATACAGCTGGAAGACTCTCTGCGATTGATCGAGAGATTAAACAAAGAGAACAGAGCCGAGAACGTCGAAGCATTGAAGAAAGACTTGCAGAATACAAGAAAGATATTGAACGCCAAAATCAGGGAACGAGACGAGGCAAATATCATGATCGGGAGTCTTCGCTCTAAACTGGAAGAAGCGGTAAAGGAAATAGAATATGTCAAGACTCACCAGAAAACAGTGGAGGTTCCAGTCAAAGTTCCAGAACTCTATGAAAAATGTGAAAGTTGTGATCGGACGGCTTATTTAAGAAGCAGGGGAGTCTATGAGAAAAGGAAAAGAAAACTGGAAAAAGAGTACCAGAGAATGATGCAGGAGATAGAGGGCAGTCTTTTAGGATTGCTTCTTTATTCTGTTATGATCACTCTGTTTTCTGCTGTCCGATCACAGGCATTTGCACAGGATGCGGGCAGGTTCTTTCAGATTATGTGGAGAGGTCTATCATGGCTGGTAGGTGGAATTTTAGGAGTTGGAAGATCGGTGGCAGGGATTAGTATCTATATCTCCCATCCTATCGTTTCTAAAATCCTGTATGGAATTCTGGAATGGGGAACCGCAATCCTACTTACCAGTGGAATCACTGTTGTATTGGTCTGGATTTTCTATGAAGGAGTGAAAGCCTATGGAGAATGTTTCGGGGATTGGATCAGTGCAGTGATATGGATTGCCAGTGGTGCGGTATTGGTATTTTTTGGAGACTGGATCAGAAAAGCTGTCCCAGTCAATCTTGTACTGCTCCTTCTGGGAGTGCATGGAATCTATATGGGTCTCCGATGGTATTTGCATAAAAAGACAGAAGGATAAAAACAACCGCTTGAAAAGGTGTAAAAAATCTTTTCAAGCGGTATATTTTTTTGCCTATTTTAATGTTCCATGGTCTTTTTCGTGCTGTGCAATCGCCTGACGTATCAGATAAAGTACTTCGCCGTTTATGGAACGACCATCAAACTCAGCAAGACTTTTCAATTTTGCGTGTGTCTCCGAATCAATTCTCAGACCTAAATGTTTATCCTTTTCCATGTGTATCCCCTTTATCTTAATTTAAGTACAGATCAAGTTCATTATATGAGTACATTTTAAGTTCGAATGATGGTATAATGTTCTAAATGGACTCATTTTAAGTACAAAATATTTTTCCGCAAAGGATGTGAGGAAATGCAGGAAACAGAGAAAAGGAAATCCAAGTATTACAGAATCCCGGTATGGATGTTCTGGAGCATGATTGTTGTATTTGTTCTTTTGATCGGTGCCGTATATTTTGGGGAGGAAATATACGAGAAATGGTTGCATAGCGGAGGAAGGGCTGAGATTTCCTATGTGGGTGCAGAATCCACTCTAAAAGAAAAAGCTGCCTGCTGTTTGTGTGGAAGTAAGGACTGGAGCATGATGAACTATTATCGGCAGTTTGATACCATAGGCTTAATTTCTTTAAATGACTGGTATGTGTTGGATTTTAAAACCGAAGAATATGAAGAAGATCGGCAATATGAACTGGATAACGGTTATACTTGCATTACTACTGGGAATACAGGAGAAATCATTTATCATGCAGAAGAAACGCCGTCCAGAGGGATGGCTTCTATTGAGGTTACACTGCCGGAGAAGTATTCTGTGGATATGGAGTTCCTGCGGGAAAATCTCTGTCAGGAATGTCTGGATAATGTGCTGGAATCTATGGAGATCAGCAAGTGGAAACGGGAAAAGAAAGAACCGATTCCCCTTTGTCTGGTGGACTTTAAAACGTTGGAGATTTATCCCCTGCAAGATTGGTATGCAGGGCTGGCAATACGTGATTATTGGGTAAAAATGACTTATAATAATAGAGACGTAGCTATTGAAGTATATTATCTACCCGAAAAATAGATTAGATGAAATATGGTGGAAGAAGTTGGAGAGGAATAGAATATGGAATTAAATTTTGATGAATTGAGAAAGTATTTGCTGGACTACTATGGGACAGCTATGGCAAATGGGTTTTCGCAGGCTATGGTTGAATTGCAGAAAATTGAACAAGTATCAGATGAGGAGTTAATTGTTTTTGCTAAAAAAGCAGGAATAGAGATAGATGAGGAAGGTTAAAAGGATAGCATGAAAGGTAGATTGGAAATGTGAGTATGTCGAAAATCAACATTTTTTAGTTGAAGATAGTCTTATGCATGATATAATTTATTTGTATAGTTATGATTTATAAGGTTACATTTATGGAAGTGAGGCACAAAAATGGCAGTATGTTATCAAAAATTATGGCATTTACTGTTAGATATGCGTATGAAGAAAAAAGAGCTTGAAGCAAAAGCTCAAATATCAAATTATGCGATGAGAAAACTTGCAAAAGACGAAGATGTATCAACGGAAGTGCTGGGGAAAATTTGTAAAGCGTTAAACTGTTCTTTGGATGATATTGTAGAGTTTATTGATGAAGATAAGTAGGTAATCTATATTTAGAAATTTTCAGAACTGAATACATATGAAGAAATGAGGCAAGGTTATGAAGTCGAAAACTCAAGAACAGATTACATATAACATGAAACAAGTTAAAAATAAAGATTCAAAAATAGAAATTTTGCTACGTAAAGAATTATGGAACCGTGGATTAAGATATAGAAAAAACGTAAAGAAAATATTGGGGAAACCTGATTTGGCGTTTATTGGGAAAAAGATTGCCATATTTTGCGACAGTGAATTTTGGCATGGATATGACTGGGAGAACAGAAAAAAGGATTTCAAAAGTCATCAAGACTTTTGGATACCAAAAATAGAACGAAATATTGCCAGAGATAAAGAAGTGACAGAAATGCTTCAACAACAGGGATGGATTGTTTTAAGATTTTGGGGAAAAGAAATACAATCCGACGTAAGCCGTTGTGCTGACATAATCGAGGCAAGTCTTAGGGAGCGAAGTTAATGGAGTATAAAACAATTGATCTTTGTGCAGGCATTGGAGGAATAAGAAGAGGATTTGAGCTTGCAGGAAATTTTCATAATGTTATATCGGCGGAAGTGGATAATTTGGCATGTAAAACTTACGAACATTTATTTGGTGATAATCCTCAAAACGATGTGACTTCTGAAGAATTTAAAAAAAAGGTAGAATCATTGCAGTATGATATTTTATTAGCTGGGTTTCCTTGTCAAGCATTTAGTAGAGTAGGACTACAGAAAGGTTTTTTAGACACAACAAAAGGAACAATCTTTTTTGATATAGCAAATATTATTGAAAGAACACAACCAAAGGCTGTCTTTTTAGAAAATGTAGAAAATCTTTTGAGTCATGATAAGGGTAATACATTTAAGACCATTATAAAGATTTTAGAAGATGAGTTGGGGTATAAAGTTATTGGGGTATCTGATGATAGTGAAGGAAATTATAAATTTTCTTCAAAATCATTTATACGTAATTCGAGAAATTTTGGTATTCCACAGAATAGACCCAGAGTTTATATAGTAGCATTTAGCAAAAAATATTTTGGAGAACATATTAAAGATTTACCTGATAAACTTCCAGAAAAAAGCGATGAAATAGTTTATGCTAAACTTATAGATATATTAGACAGCGAAGTCGAACCACGCTTTTTTTTGTCGAGTGGATATTTAGAAACACTTGAAAATCATATCATTAGGCAAAAAAGAAGAGGAAACGGATTCGGATATAGAATTGTTAATGCACCGGAAATTGACAATCCTGTTGCAAATACCATATTAGCAACGGGTGGATCAGGTCGTGAAAGAAACCTTATTTATGATCCTGAAAATGGAATTAAATATGCGGAGATGGAGATAAAAGGGAAAAATTCTCCTATAAATAATAAAAATATTAGATCTATGACGCCTACAGAATGGGGAAGACTGCAAGGTTTTATTGGATATGCGTTTATGGATGAAAATGGGATAGATCATTTTAGTTTTCCTGAAAATATATCAAATCAACAGAGATATAAACAGTTTGGAAATTCAGTTACAATACCAGTTATTAAGACAATGGCATCTTTCATTTATGAGTGTTTAAATACAATGGCAGCTAATTTTAATGCTATTGAAAAAGAGTTATATAAGATGTATGGTGATGAATTTGAAGTTTGTAGTCGTATAAATACGTCCCTTCAAGGTCGTGTACATGAAAAAACAATTAAAATATATTTTGCAGTAGTTCATCAAGTGGGTGTTTCAAAAGTGTTCACAAATTGTGAGGTTGCAAATTATCTTGGCTTTTCGACAGCACGTGTATCTCAAATGTTGGGACAGTTAATGAAAACAGGGTGTTTGAAAAAAAACGGAAAATATTATTCTTTTGAAGTCGGAAAGCAAGAATGCGAACAAACTGAGCTGGGGTGATAAAATGGATGTTTCGGAAATTATGCGGGGTGTGTTTGGAAAATGTGAGATTTTATTGGAGGGTAATGTGTTTTCACATGAAGAACTAATAAAATCATACATAGAGTTTCTTTCATCCACTTATGAAGAAAAAGAACATAATATAGGCGTGATACTTCATACAGGATCGGCTTGTTTTGATGCTATGCTTTTGACGTATGCAGCAATATCTAATTTATTGGAAAATGAGTTTGATGTTGAAGAATTTATATTGTCTCTTTCTATGGGAGATTTGGTATTATATCAACCTCCTAAAGCTAAAGCAGGTAGATTTGAATTTGAGGGATTCAATGCGCCGTCTGGTTATGATGGCGAATATGTTCAGTTAAAAGCAGAAAACGAATGTCGTTATGTACCACGAAAAAGGTGGAATTTGATTTCACCGTATTACGGAAATTCCGAGCGTTTGGATGGAAGAGGATTAAGGAAGAAGACAAATGTGCGCGCAAGTTTTTTTCAGGAAGTTTTAGGACTTTCTGAAGAAAAAGTTCCAAATATAATTGAAACATCTACAATTATTGTCATGACTCGTGAACGAGCAAATTATTTAATCGAAAATTTGAGGATAAGATTCGGAGAAAAGGAACTTGGATTATTAGATTTAGTTACTGCGTCCTATTTTACTGAAGGGGAAGAATATCCTTATGGGGGTAATACGGGGAAAACAGAACCAGTTATTAAATTTACTTCAAAAGTTGCTGTCGCTCGTCAATTACTCCGCTCAAGAAATGGCAATAGACATCTTGGAGTTATTATTTGTGGAGAAGAAACTATTTTTAGAAGTGAAACAGAACTTCCGGAATTGATCAGCAGAAAAGCATTACAGTATGTATATATTTCTACAGGAATTGATTCGGAATGTGCAATAGATTTGGTCAAAGAACATAATTCGGCAGAAGTATTTGCATGTACAAAACAGTTTTTATCTTTAAATGCAAAAAAGGTATGTGTGAAAAATCCGATAACCCGTGAACTTGCAAAACAAGCAGATATTATAAAAAAGAGAGAGTTGGAAATACATACAATTAATGCACCAGAATTTATTACATGGAAAGAATATAGTACATTTAAACAAGCTATGTATAATGTGCGATTAAATGAAACAGATTCTACAGAAAAAGATGATTTTATTGTACAAGCATATTCTTTAATGAAATTGTTTGTTACGGCAGTATTTTCAATGTCTAAAATCGAAGAGATGATTTTGCAGGATAAAATTGAAATAGAATCTCCAGAAAAAAGGATAAATCGGCTTAAAATATATATTGATAGTTTTCAATATAATATCAAAGATTCGGCATATAAGGTAATAGACTGTTTGGAATCAATGTACCTTTATTTGCTGGATTCGTCACAAAAAGAAAGTGAATTAAGAAAGATTCTTGCAAAGTATCATTCGAAAAAAGTTATACTCGTTGTACCTAAGGCGTACTATTCTCAAATTATTTGGGAAGTGGGGTTACAAGAAATTATGGATGTTTCGGAAAATTTAACGATTACAACGGCAAATCGTTTTAGAAATTCTTTGATTTGCGATGTTATTATTTCTGTGGGCGATATATCTGGAAAGCGCTTTAATATTTTTTGGTGTAATACTGCTCAAAAAAATATTGTGTTGTTATATGGAATTGAAGAGAAAGTGTTTAAAGCAAGACAAAAAGGAGCAGAGCAATATGAACGACTGTTAGATGGCGTGTTTTTTATGAAAAAAGATAGGGATGACTCTGGATATGATGAAAATAATGTGAATAAAGAAGTTGAGGAAATACAGCTAATAGAAGAAAATGTGGAAGAATATGTAGAGCATTTAGAAGAGCAGATTTATTTAAGAACCATAGAATCCGTTGGTGGTTTTGCATCAAGTAAAACTATGGCAGAAGTAGTAGCAATGGTGACTTTTGAATCCGGAGAATATGCGCTATTGACTAAAAATTACAAAGCCTATTCTTTTAATGAAGTGACTCGGGAAGTAAATGAAATGTCAATAGAATCCATTAATGAAGGTGATTCGTTGGTATTCACTCAAAACAGTAATGCGACAAGAGATATTGTGGATAGTATTTTAAATATTCGTGTAAAAGAAAAGAGAATTTCATCTAAGATATGTGATTGCTATGTTAAATCTAAAGCGTGGAAAATGGAATTAGTGAATTACATGCAGGAAAAGAGGATATTACCGAAAGACGTTGCGAAGAAAATGATAGCAAATGGTGTCAGAGTGAATGAGGCTACCATAAAACGGTGGCTTGATGAGGATAGTAGAATGGTCGGACCTCAGAAACTCGAATCTATTCAACAGATAGCTTTGCTTACAGAGAACGAAGATATGTTTGAGAATGCTGAAGAATATTTTGATGCGTGTAGAATAATACGCAGTGTTCGGGTCATGATACGGAAACAAATTGGACAAGCAATTATTGATAAAATTAGTGGTAAAGGTTCATGCTCTAATCCGGATATTGCAGATATATATGATACACTGGATTCAATGGCACTTGTATTGCAAGTAAAATCTGTTGTTCCAATCAAAGAAATGGTTTCAATAAATTTAGCAAACAGACCGCTTAATATGTAAGGAGAAAAATTATGGCGAGCAGAAATGATATGCTGAAAACTCGAGATGAATATATAAATGGTATTCGAAAAGAGTTACTTGGTCCCGGTTCAGAAATATCTATACCTGATGAAGAGCATGAACTGATTACCAATGCTCCGGATGTTAGATATTCGATTGGAATTTTATTCCCCAGAAATAATAAAATGAATGCGGATAATGATGAGGCAGTAAAAACAGAGGTTTCTGATGATATTGAGGAAGATGAAGAAACGGAAGAATTACAGGATTTAGGTGATGATGAACCCAAAGGGAATGTTGAATCTTTATCTCCCTCCGAAGAAGAAAATCTGGATGAAGAAATAGGACTTGCAGCTCAGAATATGCCGTCTTCTATGGGAATTACTTTTTTTGCGAAAGGTGACGTTTCGACAGTAAAATGTCAATTATCATTTGCGACATATATTCATGCGAAAGCAGGGGATTGTAGGATTCCATTTTATCCGTGTAATCCTGAAAATTATGTTGTTCCTGATCAATTTTCGCATGTTATATATTTTGATAAAAACGAGGGGACGCTTCGTCTTGTGACAGGCGGTTTGAACAGAAAGAAAGTTCATGAGCTTATTGAACGCGCCAATCTTGATGTGGACGAATTTGGAATTTCATCAGCTATGTATAAATTAGCAGATCAATTGAGAAACGGATATGTTCGTGTGCCACATTCTGTTGAAGTAGAACTGGATTTTGCGGGAAACGATTACATAGATGCAAATAAAGAACTTGATGAAACTAATGCAAAACTTACTGCTTTACGAAGGAATATATCTGATAATTTGTACTCAGTTACAGTGATGCTAGTTAATGATGATGAATCAAAATCTCGTTCAGAAAAATGTATATTCCAGCCTAAAATTGTAATTTCTACTGAAGATAATAATTTTGTGTTACAAGAATATACAGGTGTTTCGGAATTTCAAATGTTGGATGCAGAAGAACAGTCTTTGGAATTACAGTATAGAAATAAAAAAGTATATGGAACAGGACTGGGAACTTCTGTAAATTGGGAAATAGATGATTTTGGGCATGGAATGATTTTTAATGATTTTTTCCCAGAAGTTGAAGTACCCTCTATGGATTTTTCTCTTCCGGAAAATTCGGGAGTCGAAGACATTGCATTATCAATGAAATTCCTTTCGGATTTGGATAAAACCACAAAAGAAGAAAAAATACAACATTTGCGTTCGCTTGTAGAAGCATACAGTCAATGGATTGATAATTTAATTTCTGAAAATGATGAGCTTGATACAAAGTTCAATGGTCGGTATCACGAAATAGCAAAAGAAAATATATCCGGTTGTATGTGTGCAAGAGATCGAATGCTTTCGGGAATTTCCTCTTTGCAAAAAGATCAAAAAAAGTGGGATGCATTTCAATTGGCTAATAGGGCTATGTATATGCAAAGAGTCCATTTAAAATTACAAGAAATGACATCAGATCAAGCAATTTATCGAGATCGCAATAATGATAAACTTTGCGATTTACTTGACCAGATTGAAAAAGATTATGCTAAAGCGGATGGTATTATTCCAGATCGCTATTCTTGGAGACCATTTCAGCTGGCGTTTTTACTGATGAGCATTGACTCTGTAACAATGGATGCTTGTAAAGATCGTGATCTGGTAGATTTGATTTGGTTTCCTACAGGTGGCGGAAAAACAGAAGCTTATTTGGGATTAACAGCACTAACAATCTTTTATCGTAGATTAGCACACTTGGATCAATCTTCTGGAACAGCGGTTATTATGCGATATACATTACGATTACTTGCTGCTCAGCAGTTTACCAGAGCTTCGACATTGATTTGTGCTTGTGAATATATAAGAGAAGATGCAACGAGCCGAAGACCGAGATATGGGAAATATCCATTAGGAAAAGAGAGTATTACAATCGGACTTTGGATTGGTAGTGAACATACCCCGAATAAAAATGAACTAGCCAAAGGACACTTAAAAAAACTTATGGATGCAACCACTTCAAATATTCAAGAGGTTAAGGAAAAGCATAATAAGTTTCAGGTTTTAAAATGTCCGTGGTGTGGTACAAAGTTGGTGAAAGATCGTGTCGGTAATGAAATGGCAGGATTATTCGGATACAGGATGAGATCAAATCGTCATTTTGAAATGTTCTGCCCACAGGAAAGCTGTTTTTTTGCAGAAAAATTACCAATCCAAATTGTTGATGAAGAGCTTTACTCAACGCCTCCGACTTTACTATTCGGTACAGTGGATAAATTTGCGCTTTTACCGTGGAAAAAAGAAATTGGTTCTTTTTTTGCAGCAGGGAGCGAAAATCGTTCTCCAGAATTGATTATTCAAGATGAGTTACATTTGATTTCTGGTCCGCTTGGGACTATGGTTGGTTTATATGAATCGGCGATAGATGTTTTATGCCAGCAAAAAGGAATAAAAACTAAAATTGTTGCTTCTACGGCAACTATCCGAAGGGCAAAGGAACAATGTGCAGCATTATATGATCGAGAAGTAAGTCAGTTTCCTCATCCGGGATTAAATGCCGAAGATTCCTTTTTTGCAAGAGAATCTAACATTGATTATGATAAAGGCAGCTTCGGAAGAAAATATATAGGACTTATGCCTTCTGGAAAAACGAAGGCAATGATGGAAGTTCGTTCTATTGCTGCTCTATTGCAAAAAATAAATACTATGGACTTACCGGATGAAATTAAAGATAAATTTTGGACACTTACTGTGTATTTCAATAGTCTTAAAGATTTAGGAAAATGCTCTACATTAGTAGATGATGACGTTAAGGATTTTATTAAACGTACAGCCTATCGTTTGGGAACTGCGAAAGATGCCAGAATGATTGGACAGGCAGATGAGTTGACCAGTCGTGTTTCGACAACTGAATTAAATGAGACATTGGACAAATTGGAAAAACTTTCTTATTCTAAAGAAAATATTGAGAAAAGGCATTTTCCGTCGAATGTTCTTTTAGCAACAAATATGATTTCTGTAGGTATTGACGTTGCTAGGTTGAATGTGATGTTACTTGTGGGACAACCGAAATTAACAAGTGAATATATTCAAGCATCCAGTCGTGTGGGACGTTCATATCCGGGAGTTGCTTTTGCGATGTATGACGGATCGAAAAGCCGTGATCGTTCCCATTATGAGCAATTTCGGGCTTATCATGAATCGTTTTATAAACATGTTGAGCCAACAGGTGCCACACCTTTTTCAAAGCCTGCGAGAGACCGAGCATTACATGCTATTTTAATTGCTGTTATGCGAATGTCTGTGGAAGAATTAAAATCTGAAAAAGATGCGGCTAAATTTACAATGGATGAATATCAAAAACAAATTGAGTTTATAAAAAATTTTATAGTTAAGCGCAATAATGATATAATCCAAAGAATTAATCCGGATATGGACAATGACGCTGAAAGAATAGCAAATGAAATTGATACTGTTTTTTCGGAGTGGCAAACAAGAGCAGAAAGTTATGATGAAGAACATTTCTTTTATGGGGAAAAATTCATGTCAAAATCGCCGGACGAAGGAGAGGGACGTTTGATCAAGGTTTTTAATACAAGCCCACAAGACCGAGCATTTGATACGATGACTTCTATGCGTAATGTTGACTCTACCGTGGCGGGGAATGTATTAATATGGGAGGAAAATACAGATGAGTCTTGATACGAATATTAAAAGAGCGCAATTAAACAGAGTAACCCACTCTGTCAGAGCATCACAGGCTGTTTTGCAATATGGTGTTGGGGCTATGGTGGATTTTCCAGATCAGACTTTAATGACTGCAGCTCCGGAATATTGGGAAGATAAAGTTATACAAATTCATGATGAGCGACTTGAAAAAGCACTTCACGTTGATTATTTTGGAATGCCCGGTGGAAGTGATGAACCGCAATTTCGTGAAGGGATTTCGTATGCAAGATTTCCGGAATGGTATTTTTGTCCTAAATGTCGAAAATTTCAACCAATTAAATCATGGGTGGATGATTATAAAAATAGAGCAAGTAGACGACAATTAGACAGTGATCCAGATATGGTAAAACGTATGCGATGCCCGACTTGTGGACAAGGATTAGTTGTAGCACGTATCGTAACGGTTTGCGAAAATGGACATATTGACGATTTCCCGTGGGTGAAATGGGTTCATTGTCAAAATGTAGGAGGGGCGAAACCTGTTTGTGAACATCCGTCTTTAACATTTAAAACAAGTGCATCATCAGCGGAAGGCTTGGAAGGATTAACGATTACATGTGAAAGTTGCCATGCCAAAGCCACGCTTAAAGATGCTTTCAGGCAGGGACAACTGGAAGAAATTGATAGGAAAAATAATTATCAGTATGATTTCACATGTACGGGAAGACATCCCTGGAAAAATAAAAAGGAAAGTTGTAGTTGTTATCCAAGAGTAGTGCAACGAGGTAGTTCGTCTGTATATTTTCCGGTGGTTGCTAGCTCTCTTGTTATTCCACCGTATTCAAGTTTGCTGACTAAGAAAATAGAAAAAAGTCTCGCATTTTCGGAATGTAAAACAACTATTTCTAATTTTATTTCAACGATGACTAATATGAAAGCTCTTACTTCCGAAGTGAGAACCAAATTTATAGAGGACACTATTCAGAATTATTCGCAGAAGATTGGCTTAGAGATAGGACGTGTTGAAGTATCTCAGGTTAAAAGTGTATTAGAAAGAAAATGGCTGACACCGTCGGACGAAGAATACAGTACCACAAGTATTCGTTATCGAGCAGAGGAATATGAAGCATTAAGCGGAGAAGTGGTTATGAAAAGTGATGAATATGATGATTTTTTACGGGAAGGTACGGATATTACAGAATATGCAATACCTTTTGTAAAACAAATATCATTAATTCATAAAATCAGAGAGGTTCAGGCATTAACAGGATTCTCAAGACTATCGCCGGTTGAACAACCGGACGATTTAGAAGAAACATCTCATTTTGTCTCGGTTAAAGAAGAAAATACAAAATGGTATCCTGCATATGAAGTTCGAGGTGAGGGGATTTTTATTGAGTTTGATAATGATTTGATTGAACATTGGTCATCAAATAATATTGAACTTGAACGACGTATGGAAATTTTAAACGAAAATTATCGTAGATCGTTTATTGGTGGAAACAAGCCTCGAAAGATAACAGGGAAATTTTTGCTTTTACATACAATTTCACATTTGCTTATAAAACAGTTAAGCTTTGAATGTGGTTATAGCATAGCATCATTAAAAGAAAGAATTTATTGCAGTGATGAATCTGATGGAAAGGTGATGGCAGGACTTCTAATCTACACGGCAAGCGGTGATTCTGAAGGTACAATGGGAGGGCTTGTGCGTCAAGGGCGAGCTGACACATTTCCGCATATTTTTAAAAAAGCAATTGAATCAGCATTGACTTGTTCTAATGATCCGGTTTGCAGTTTGAGCTCTGGACAGGGGCGTGATTCTTTAAATCTTGCATCGTGTTATTCCTGTTCCTTGATTCCGGAAACAAGTTGTGAGGAATTTAATATCTTTTTGGATCGAGGTGTTGTTGTCGGAACTTGTGAAAATCATGAATTGGGATTTTTCTATAAATATCTATATGGAGCTGTTGATTGGAACTGTACTATTGATGTAACAGATAAACTCGAAAAAAAGAATACATCATCAACGGGTATTTGCATTGTAAATAAAGGTACTGATTTGGTTGATATGCCATATTCAGAGATATGGGGATCTGTCAGGCAATGGTCAGGGAGTGAAAATGAAAAAAGTTTGATGGATTCCATAGAAAATCAAATGGAACCTCAGCAAAAATATGAAAAGCCATTTAAAGATGCAGAATTTCGGAACATTTACAGCGAAGAAATTTATACATGTGATTTGTTTTGGGATAAGTCAAAAGTTGCATATTTCACCGAAGATAATGAAGAGGCATATTTAATGGCAAAAGAACATAGTGTATGGCAATGTTTTTATGGCGGAGATTTATCTCTTCAAATAAAAAATTTGCTATCTGCAATAGAGGAGAATTGATATGGCAATAATGATACCAGAAACACCGCATATATTTGAACCTGCAAGTCAAGAAGGACTAATGTTTGATGCTTTAACATTGTTGCCTGATGATTACTATGTTTTTCACTCGTTTCGGATTTCAACGGTACAGGATAATACTTTTCATGAGAGTGAGACGGATTTTGTTATTTTTCATAAAAAGCATGGCGTAATTTGTTTAGAAGCTAAGGCTGGGCATATAAAATATAAAGACGGTTATTGGTATTATGCGAGCGGGATTCCTATGCATAATGATGGACCTTTTAATCAAGCAAGTTCGAATAAATGGAAATTGATTAAATATATTAAAAATAGCAAAGCATGTGCATTAGTTGATAAGTGCAAATTTTTACATGCAGTATGGTTTCCGTCAGTTTCAGATAACGAACTGAGAAGTATGACTTTACCTCCGGAAGCAGATAAAGCATTGGTTTTAACTAAAGAAGCGTTAGCTGATCCTGAGAAATTTTTAACCAGAATATATTCCATTGAACTTCCAAATAGAATTGAAACAAACCTTACAGAAGCCGAGGCTCAAAAATTGATTAGGGAGATTTTTTGCCCGCAATTTAATGTATTTCCTTCAGCGTCATTAGACTCGGATTTGAAAAAATTAGTATTCCACCGATTATTGCGTGAACAGGCTGGAATTTTAAATTTTTTAGAGGATCAGCGTTCGGCGTCTATTAATGGGGCAGCGGGAACCGGAAAAACTATGATAGCAATAGAAAAAGCACAGAGAAATGCTGCTGAAAATCAATCAACACTATTTTTATGTTATAACAGTCAACTAAAAAAATTTTTATCGGAAAATTATTCGAATCCTAAAATACATTATTACACAATCGCAGGTTTGGCTTGTAAACTTTGTAATACAACTTTTCCGGATTATAAGAGAATGAAAAATGTATTAGAGGATATGTATTTTTCCGGTACTTTTCCATATGATCATGTAGTTGTTGATGAGGGACAAGATTTTGGAAGTGAAATTCTGGAACAAACTGATATTTTACAGTTGATACATGATTTAATTATTGACAATGAAGAAAAAAACGGAACTTTTTATGTGTTTTACGACCGGTTACAATTGATTCAGGCTGATAAAATTCCTCAATTTATTGAGGACTCAGATTGTAAATTAACACTATATCGTAATTGTAGAAATACAGAAAATATAGCGGTAACTTCTTTACGTCCAATTTCTGAGAGAAAGCCTAAGTTATTGGAAAATGCGGTGAAAGGCACTCCGGCAAAGATTCATTTTTGTGATACGGAAGCAAAAGCTATGGAAGAATTGGATATGACAATTGATAATATTCTGGCAGAAGGATTTAAGGATGTTGTCATATTAACATGTAAAACAGAAGACAGTAGTCTTTTAAAAAGTGGAATTAAGGACGGACGTTATCGTAATAAATACCGATTTACCACATGTAGAAAGTTTAAAGGTTTAGAGGCTGATGCAATAATTCTGATTGATGTTGATGGAGAATCGTTTAATCCGGATAATGTTTTAATATATTATGTGGGTACATCAAGAGCAAGATTGCGTTTGGATGTTATTACCATGTTGTCAGATGAGGAGTGTCTGGATATCTTACAGAATACTCTGAAAAGAACAGGAAAAATAAGAAAACCACGCAGAGAATTAGCAAGTGCTTTAAATGCTATAGGAACTGTCACAAATGATTAGAAATTTTTGATAGGTACGGTAATGTTCAATGTTTGTAGAAGAGATGAAAGATTATTTAGAGCAGTATTATGAAGCAGCAGGTTTTGCAGATTTTTATGAACAAGTTCTAAAGGGAATGTCGGATGAAGATGTGATTAAAATGTATATGGACACATTTGGAAAGCAAGAAGATATAGTAATCGAAAAATAAAAACATATGTATTTCCATATAAACTTTATTTTTGTTATAAGATGCGTGTAAGTAGTTAATAGTAAAAAGGGGTGATGCAATGACACATGAAAAAATGCGAGAAATGCTTTCAAAAGATGAAAAGATAACCATAGAATACAAAGAATGTGCAAATCAGATACATGATTCCGTATATGAAACAGTGTCGGCATTTTCTAATCGGTATGGTGGCTATATTATTATGGGCGTAAAAGATGGAGGAATCCCGATAGGTGTGAATCGAAATGCTGTTAAGGATTTAAAAAAGAATTTTGTAAATCAATTGAATAATCCTAATAAAATGTCACCTACTTTGTATTTGTCTATAGAAGAATTTGAATATGAGGGAATGTTGTTGTTATATACCTATGTTCCGCCAACATCAACGGTAGAAAAATGTTCCGGACGTGTGTATGACAGAAATGAAGAAGGAGATATGGACATTACAGATTCTCCAATACAAATGGAAAATCTTTATGCCAGAAAGAGCAATACCTATACGGAAAGTAAGCTGTTTCCTTATGTTCGGGAAGAACATTTGAGAACGGATTTAATGGAGAAAGTTCGGAGATTAATTTCAAATAACAATCCTCGTCATGAATGGCTGAAAATGTCAGATAAGGAACTTCTGGTTAGTGCAGGACTGTATGAAACAGATTTTGTTACAGGAGAGCAAGGCTACAATCTTGCAGCCATATTACTGTTTGGAAAAGATGAGGTAATCCAATCTTGTGTACCGGGCTATGTTACAGATGCGCTATGCAGAAAAGAGAACATGGATCGGTATGACGATCGTTTAATTGTAAAAACGAATCTGATTGAGAGTTATGAAATTTTAATGGAGTTTATAGCAAAGCACACATCAGATAAATTCTATCTGGTTGATAATGTGAGAACTAGTGTCAGAGATTTGATTTCAAGAGAGGTTGTAAGTAATATTTTGGTTCATAGAGATTTTTCCAGTGCGTTTCCGGCAAAGGTCATTATTGAAAAAGACTGGATTCGGACGGAAAACTGGTGTAGACCACGGCGTCAGGGGAATATCTTGGAAACGGAATTTACACCATATCCTAAAAATCCGATTTTGGCAAGATTCTTTGTTGCTGTAGGGTTGGCTGATACAATAGGTTCCGGGGTTAGGAATTTATACAAATACACACCTATTTATACTCCGGGAGGAAAACCGGAATTAATTGAGAATGACGTATTTAGAATTAACATTCCGATTACAGAAACAGCAGTCTATGAATATGCTGAAGAAAATGAATTAACAGAACGTGAGACCACGATTTTTAAAATGATAAAAGCAAATAATAAATTGACCGTTGAAGAAGTTATGGCTGTTTTAGACATTTCGAGGGCAACTGTATTTAGAGATTATGCAAAAATCCGAAAAAAATGTGGAGTTTCTTATGATAAAAAAGCGGGTGAATGGAAATTATAAGACTCATATTAAAATGAGACTGATGAGATTTACATGAGACTACACACCAAACTTTTGAATTTTGCATGCAAAAAAACGGTATATATACGATTTTTAAAGGTGTATGATAAAAATAAGTCTCATGATCTCATTAATTTGATGAGACTGTGAGACTTATTTTGTGAAAACATATATGTGCTAAAGGAGAGGAAATGGCAGCAGATACAGGAGATTGTACGATATTTTTTTATGGTTCGAAAGAAAAACTGAATGAATTGACATTCTTTATGAAAGAAGCATGGCGAGTTCATTGTAATTCAGAAAGCTATGAGGTTAATAGAATCGATGAGTATAGTTGGCTGGGGGATTATGACGAAGAGTGGAATGTTATCCATTCACTGGGTCAGGTAAATAGCTTAGGGTATCAGTTGATTCCTGGCTTTTTGAAAAAAGTAAAAGAAAAATTCCCAGAACTTTCAATAAAAGGAATTGTGAACCATAATTGGCTGATCTGTGAAGGCGAAGAACATATGAAGATCACTTCTGAAAGTAATTCCACAGAAGTCAATTGTGAAGAATGGTGTCTGAAAGAGTTGGATTTGCAGGACTGGGAATCGGAAGAAGAACAGGAAAGGGCACAAGCGGAATTAGAAGAAAGCTGGTGTTCAACAGAGCAGGAATGGCAGGAAAATTTGTTTAACAGCGAAGACTTATTACGTGTTGATTGGTATAGACTGCAAAGTATGTTAGAGCAACAAATGGTTGTCGGAACAAAATATGAAAATAGACCCGTTAATATAGCCAAATTGACAGATGGGGAAAAAGTTTTTTTGGTGAGAGAACCGGAGAATATTTTTGATGCAAATGCGATAGAGGTTAGAAGTGAAATTGGATCATTAGGACATATTCCCGCAGAGATTAGTGCAAAATTATCGCCACTTATAGATGAAAAGATTATTGAATGCGAAGCAACGGTGATAACAACAGTATCAAAACTGGAATATGCGGAAAAAGTTTCTGGAACAAAGGTTTTAGAAAAGAATCGAGAAAAACTGGCAAAAGAACCTCTTTTATGGATAAAAATTCAGATACATAAGTGCTGATTGTAATTAGTCTCACAATCTCATGGATAAAATGAGACTGTGAGACTGGTATGTAATATGTTTAGGCGGAAACGGGCGGTTTCCGCCATTTTTTCTTCGGTTCATGTTTTCCACAGTCATCACAGGTCATAGGCCAGTTGATTTTCCACTCAAAATATTCGTCTCTGGTAATCTCACCGTTTTTTAGTTCATTTTTTCTTATGAGCCATTCTTTTAGAAAATCGTTTAAAATTCCATAGTTAAACCACAGGCAGACCGGAGGATGAGCCGGCCATTCATCATTATCGTGATAACGGACGGTGGTATCACCGTTATCGTTGCATTTTTCGTCAGGGTAGGTCTCAGGAAGAAACATATTGATAGAGGACGGATTAAATTCATCCAGCCAGAAAAGCAATTCCAGCATCTCAGAAGCATCCCGTCCGGCAGTGTCATATAATGTCCACGGGTTTACATCCAGAATTTTTGCAATCTGATCTACCAAATCTTTTTTCGGGACACGACTTCCATTTTCATATTGAACAATGCGATGCCCGTCTTTTTCTCCTATTCCTAATCTAAGCGCCAGTTCTTTCTGGGTCATTCCCCGGAACTGGCGTATTTTTTTTAATTTAAGATTAAAGTTCATGATTTCCCAATCCTTTTTATAGTGTTTTCAAGTTTAATTTTATTTTACTACTAAAAATTTCATTTGTAAACAGAAAAATGCACAAAAAAGTGCACTTGTGTATTGACTTTGGTTTTACACAGGAATATAATGACAGTAAAATAAAGTGCACAAAAAAGTGCACTATAAAAACTGATCGCACATTGAAAAATAAATGAGCTGTATGATCTGTCAACAGACTGTCGCCATGAACCGGATGCTCGGAGAGCGCAGACAGACACTCCGGAAACGGTGGGAATGCTTCGAGAAGGAGGTGCCCATATCCCGAAAGGGTAGAGGTTATCTGAAACGATAACGACAGATGATATGAATGGAAGCCAACCCCAGATTCACAAATAACTGCAGATCGCAGCAGAAATGAGGTGATTCCGAAAAATATAATAGGAAAGGGGGAGGTATAATGCGTAAAGAACTGGAATATGCAAAGAAGATAGCACTGGTAAGAAAATTATTCCGGGCAGGGGGATTGTCTGAAGCGGAATATAACAGAGTGAGAGCAAAGCTGATGGATATGTATCATGTTATTGAAAATGATTTGGAAAAACAGTCGGTTTTGGCTTGAAGAATAGAAAAATGAAAGAGGAAATAATCATGGAAGAGAAAATATTTCAACAATCGTTCATATTTTATTTTAGATGTATGATAACAACACAGAAACGAAGAAAAGCCATAAGAAAAATGTGGCAGGTGAGAGAAATGGAGGAAATGTATGAGAAACACACAGGTTGAAATTTTACAGGCAACAAAACCACTTTCCAACGGAAGAGGGAGAAGAAGAGCAGGAGTGCAGATTGACAGAATCCGGGTAGCTGCATATTGCAGGGTATCTACAGACGGGGATGAGCAGTTGGGGAGTTTTGCATCCCAGAAAGCCTATTACGAGGATAAAATCAGAGAGAATCCCCAGTGGGCACTTGCCGGAATTTTTGCGGATGAAGCGATCACCGGAACAAAAGCAGATAAAAGACCGGGATTTCAAGAAATGATCCAGAGATGTATGAATGGCGAAATAGATATGATTCTTACGAAATCAATTTCCCGTTTTGCACGAAATACGCTGGATACATTGAACTATGTCAGGATGCTTACGAATCAGAGAATTCCCATTATATTTGAAAAAGAAAATATCAATACAATGGATATGAACGGAGAACTTCTTCTGACAATTATGAGTTCACTGGCACAGCAGGAAGTGGAATCTCTGTCCGGTAATGTAAAGATGGGAGTTAAAATGAAGATGAAAAGAGGAGAACTGGTAGGGTTCAATGGGTGCTTCGGCTATGATTATCACCCAGAGGATAAGAGTCTTACCGTTAATGAAAAAGAAGCGGAAATAGTGCGTTTTATGTATGATATGTATATACAGGGATATGGCAGTACCACCATTGCGAAAAGATTGACAGAAATGGAAATTAAAAATAAAAGAGGTGTAGTTAGGTGGGACGGCGGCAGTGTGATGGGAATTCTCACAAATGAGAAGTATAAAGGAGATATTCTTCAAGGGAAAACTTTTACGCTTGATCCCATATCGAAAAGACGGCTTGATAATAGAGGAGAAGAAGAACAATATTATATCAGGGATCATCATGAGCCGATTGTATCGAGAGAAATCTGGGACAGGGTAGCAGCTATCCACAGCGAGCGGGTAAAAACTAAAGTAATACCTACTACCGGAAACCGGGAACGTTACACCCGACAGTTTGCTTTCAGCAGTATGCTGGAGTGCGGATACTGTGGACATAAACTTTCCAGAAGAACAAGGCATCAGACCACTGTAACGAAAAAACCGGTATGGCAGTGTATGAATGCCACAAAGAACGGAATTGAAAGTTGCCCGCATTGTAAAGCCATTGATGAAGTAATTATCGAGGGAGCATTTCTGGAAGCTTTCCGGTTACTAACCGATAATTTTGATGATGTGCTGGATTCGGTACTGCATACCATAGAGGAAGTATTAAATGACGATACGGAATTAAAACGAGTGAAACAGCTGGAAAAGGAAATCAATAATGTAGAATCAAGAAAAAGCAGGTTAACAGATCTGTTGATTGATGGTAAAATAGAACAGCAAGCATACGAAGAAAAGAATAACAGTTTTCTCCGTAAACTTCATAAGCTGACAGAGGAAAAAGCATATCTGGAAGAGAATATCGGACAGCAGAAGAATGTCAGCAAGCGTATGGCGCAGCTCCGTAAGACACTGGAAAATGAAGAAACAATGGATGAATTTGACCGTGTAGTGTTTGAGAGTATTGTGGAAAAGGTAATTGTCGGCGGGTATGATGAAGACGGAAACCCGACACCGTACAAGTTAACCTTTATCCTGAAATGTGATCAGAACTTAAATATAATGGATGCGAAAGCAGACTACAAGGCAAATCACAAGAAAGAGAGGGTGTCATAATGGAGCAGAATAAAGTGGAAATTTTAGAAGCGTTGAACAATGAAAAAATGTACTCATTAAGAGGTGACGAGGTTGGGGAAATGTGTTCACCAGAAGGTGACGACACATGTGGAAACGGTTGTAATGCTGGTTAGAAAAACTCCTGACGCATATATCGACATTACCGTGGATATGGATGAACTGGATTTAACTGCTTCGGAAGCAAAGGCAACCTGTTAGGAAATTAAGGATTACATTAAGGAAAAGTATGACGTGAAAGTGTCTTCGCTGTATATCCCACAGATAAAGCAAAAGATATAAGAGATTTAAAGCTATTAAGCGAGTGCGTAAAGACGGTTCTGAGTATTGAAGTCAAGGGAACGTGCTTTGGCGCTTGACTATACATAGTGGAGAAATTTTCAGCTGGTTCAAGATCTTTTTTATAAATATTATTATTTGTTACCGTCGGATATTCGAACTCATATTTCTGGGAGACTGCTTTCAAAATGTCATAGAAAGCTTCCTCTTAGTCAATACCTATTTCCTTAAAAGAGTTGTAAACTTTGTATTTACAAAATATGAAATATAGTATAATATATCTACATAGATAATATCTAGTTAGATATAAAAACGTAAAGGAGGTGAAAGAGATTTGGGGAGAATCGAGATGAAAATTTTGATTGGACTTCACAGAAACGTAAATACACTGGATAAAAAAACAGCTAAAATAGCTTCGGAGTACCATTTGACATTTAGCCAGTTTATGGTCTTAGAAGCGCTTTACAGTAAAGGTGATATGAGCGTGGGCGAGGTAAGGGAAAGGATACTCAGTAGTGTAGGAACAATTTCGCTTATCGTGAATAATTTGGTGAAAATGAAGTATATAGAAAGAATACCTGATAAAAAAGACAGACGTGTATGTATACTACATTTGACGAAAGAGGGGTATGAAGTGATCAGCAAAATTGCGCCAAAAAATGAAGCGAAGATAACGGAAAGTATGGATGTTTTGGATCAGGATGAAAAGGAAACTTTGCTATATCTTTTGAAGAAGATAGGAGGAATCAAATGAAAAGAAAAGTGAGGACAAAAGTAAAAGGATTTAGAGCAACTGATGGGGCAGGCGTAAATTTAGTAAGAGTCTTAGGAAGTCACACGGCAAGAGAGTTCGATCCTATTTTAATGTTGGATTCTTTTGACAGTCTTAATCCGGATGATTATACAGCAGGATTTCCAATGCATCCTCATAGAGGGATCGAAACAATCAGTTATGTGTCAAGTGGAAAGATGGTTCACAGGGATAGTTTGGGGAACGAAGATGGGATTTCAGATGGTGAAGTTCAATGGATGAATTCCGGTTCGGGGATCATGCACGAAGAAATGGTTCCGGCGGCGGAAAGACTTTTGGGAGTACAGCTGTGGTTAAATCTGCCTGCAAAAGATAAAATGAGCAAGCCGAGTTATAATAGTATTAAGAATGATGAGGTTAAAGAAATAGAAATAGAAGGCGGAAAAATACGACTTTTAGCAGGCGCATATATGGAATACCAAGGATATAAAGGCAATTATTTACCTATGGATTATTATGATATTCATTTAAATCCGAACGCAGAAATTACACTTACCATGGATCAAAATGATTCGGTAATGATATTCACTCTTTTAGGCGATGTCTATATCAATGGGGAGCATATAGAAGAAAAAACAGCGGTTAAATTGACAGAAGGCGATAGCCTTACAATAAAAAATGGAGAAAAGAAAGCTCAGGTTTTATATATGAATTCAAGAGCGCTGAATGAAACCATAGCATGGGCGGGACCTGTTGTCATGAATACGCAGGAAGAGTTGCAGCAAGCATTTTTAGAGCTTAGAAACGATACGTTTATCAAAGATAAAGTAGTGTATTAAGAATGAAGAATAAGAAAAAGTATAACAAGTAAAGAGAGGAAAGTATGAGCATTATAAAATCATTGGAAAAAAGAAGAACATATTATAATCTTGATAAGAAGATACCGATTTCAGAACAAGAGGTCGAAGAAAAAGTAAAAAAAGTGACTGAATTAGTGCCTGATGCATTTAACATGAAAAGCGCGCGAGTTGTGCTCGTGTTTGGTGAAAAACATGAGCAGTTATGGGACGAGATTTATGATGTGTTTGAAGGAAAAGTACCGAGGGAGAAACTAGATTTATTTAAGAACGGAGCAGGAACAATATTATTTTTATATGATCAGGATATTGTTAAGAAAATGCAGGAACAATTTCATACATATGCGGATAATTTTCCGATTTGGGCTAATCAGGCAAACGGAATGCTCCAGATTGTGATGTGGAGTATGTTAAGGGAACTTAATATCGGAGCGTCTTTGCAGCACTATAATCCGATAATAGATGCAAAAGTTAAGGAGCTTTTTGCTATACCTGAAAGCTGCATGTTAGTAGCGCAAATGCCGTTCGGAGGCATTAAAAAGGAGCCGGATGAAAAGGAGAAAGAGGATATAAATAAAAGAGTCAGCGTTGTAAGATCGTAAATAAGATTTCAATGAAACCGATGTGCAGAAAAGTCACGTCGGTTTTTCTGTGTTTACAGGAAATTTTCAAAGAGATATATAAAGAATAAGTGTAGATGTTTGAACTGCGAAAGAATCAAATTAGTTGAAATATACATGAAATGGAAGATTGGTAATATATACATGGAATAGAAACTACAATATAATTAATAGGGACTTCCAAGGAAGAAAGTTAAAACAGAAGAATACGAAGGAGGGAGGAAGAGATGAAAAATAGAGCGCTTGCGATCGGGACGGCTGTTATAGTATTGCTAGGCTTGATTTCATTACCGGTATCGGCTGACGAAAGGAGATATGAAGTTTCTGATTTTGAACAGTTTAAAACTGCTGTCGCAGAAATAAATAATAAGCCTTTAGATGGAACATATACGATTAGCCTGACGGGAGACATTAATTTTGGAAGCACCGGATTTGACTGTATATTTTCCAGAAATGTAGAGATACTCGGAAATGGGTATATGATTGATCTCGGCGATCAGTTGTCTCATGGAGAACTTCGCGTAAGAAACAATGCCGTTTTATCATTGGGGAAAAGTAATGGTACGGATAATGAGAATCGGCTCAAGATCACAACTTCTGCACTTAAACGTTCAGCAGCGTTGGTGCAGATCGGGCAGCGAAGTGAAATAGCCGTGTTAAATATGTACGATGGCGTGGAACTAACAGGATGCGTGACGAACGGGGCATCGCTGGCATCTGCTGTTAATATTAACAATGGAGAGTTCAATATGTACGGCGGCAGTATTCATGAAAATATAAATGAAGCTATCGCCGGGATGGGGGGAGCCGTTGCAGGACATGGCAATTATGGAAAAGTTACCTTTAATATGTATGGCGGAGCAATCCGGGAAAATAAGGTAGTCACGAATTATGCGGGCAGCGGAGGGGGTATTTTTTTAGCTGAGGCAGAATTTAATATGTACGGCGGGGAGATTATCGGAAATATAATAGAAAGGACGAAAGACAACGCACAAGGATACGGCGGCGGAGTAATGATATTTGGTGGAAACGCTGTATTGAGCGGCGGAGAAGTATCCAATAATACAGGGGCAGTCGTTGGTGGCGGTATCTTTACAGATGATAAAGCGAATGTTGTAATAAAAGATGGATTTCGCGTAGTTGGGAACGGGGCTCTGGCAGGCGGAGGGATTGGGAATAACGGAGAGCGGATGGTTATCGAAAACGGGGCTGTCATTGCCAATAATACTGCTGTTTTAAAGGGGGATGATATTGCGCATTATGGGAAATCGCTTACATTGGCTCCGGCTGAAAATATGAATACAACGCTTTTGACAGACGGATCTAACGAATGGATCACAGGATGGTATGTAGATGATCCCCGCTGGCAGAAAGACAGTGCGCGAGAAGTGGATGTGACATTCCCATTAGAAAAAGTTACTACATTTCTGAAAGCTGCATATAAAACCAGTAATGTGGTGCGATATCATTTTGAAAGTATTTCGGAGGAGGAACTTCCGGACGAAGTTGCGGAACTACTTCCGATTGACACAGGGGCGTATAATCTGGGAGATATTGTTATTCCTATTCAGCCGATAAAAATAAGCGTGGCAGTAGAAACGGGCATGTGGGAATTCAAAGGATATGACTCTGACAAAAAAATAATAGAAAAAGCAACGACAGAATTTATCGGTTCATGGGAATTTAAGCCAAAAGCGAGTGCTTTGAATGAGGCTCCGACTATTCAGGCACATGATAAAACGATCAATATAGGAGATTTATTTGATCCGTTAGACGGTGTAAGTGCGAATGATAAGGAAGACGGGGTTTTAGAAATAACAATGGATCATATCATTGAGAACAACGTGAATACGGAACAGGCAGGAACATACAATGTTATTTACAAAGTGAGCGATTCGCAAGGCGCATCTGTAAGCAAAAGAATTATCGTAACAGTAGTAGAGAAGACGAAGCCTTTGGATCCGGGGAACAATCCAAATGATAAAAAAACGGATCCGGAGCCGCCAGATCCGAAAGAACCGAAAGAGAGTGATACTACAAAGCCAATAAAACCGGAGAAACAGCCAGAACCGGATAAAACAGAAAGAAAGACTTCCCAACCGGATACAGTAAAGGTATCTGTTGTTCCAAAGACCGGAGATCGGTCAAACATTCAAGTATACAAAGTTTTGTCTGCGGGAATGATAAGTTTGTTGATCATTTTGTTTAGAAGAAAGAAAAAAACAAAGAGATAAGACGACATATGTCGGCGGATAGAGATTAGTATATGTGGTAAGTTATTTCAAGAAAGGGCTGTCGCTTTAACGATGATTAATAAATCGTGAAGCGGCAGTCTCTTTTTGTGGTTTTGCTATACAGCAGTTTTATTTTTATGCGAACGGCGGTATTTATATATGTTCTCTTTTGATGCCATGTGAAATTCAGGGTATCTCTAAAGAACAGGTATATGAATTTTTTTAAGTGTTTGATATAATGTAGGGTATGTTTACGGAAATAGAGAAAAGAATTCTTTACAGTTTTATCAAAAGAATTGCAAGATATCCTGAACTGTTTGCAAATGGGTAAGTATGAAAAACATGCAGTTTCGCTATCCGATTATTTTGCAAAATGTATAAAGAAAAAACGGGCATTCCAGCACAAAGAAAGCTGTGGAACTCAAATCATCAGAAATGAATGGAGAGTAAGCTGCAGAAGTGCGGAATGAACAGGAGGAAAAGTGAATGATGACATATATTAGTTTGTTCAGTAGCGCCGGAGTAGGGTGTTATGGGTTCAAGCTGGAAGATTTTAGTTGTATAGCGACAAATGAACTGATTGAACGCAGACTAAAAATTCAAAAATACAATAATAAATGTAAATACGACAGTGGATATATTTGTGGAGATATTACTACAAACGAAGTAAAAGAGCGTTTATTTGAACAAATAGATCTTTGGAAGAAAAATTAAAGAGAGTTGACGTTGTGATTGCGACGCCTCCTTGCCAGGGAATGTCAGTCGCGAATCATAAGAAAAAGGAACAGGAGATCATAAGAAACTCTCTTGTTGTAGAATCAATAAAAATAATTAAAAAGGTTCGACCAAGATTCTTTGTTTTAGAAAACGTACCGGCTTTTATGAAGACAATATGTACGGATATAGATGGTGTTAATAAACCGATATCGGAGGCAATTCAAAATAATCTGGGCGGTTTTTATTCTTATATTGCTCAGTTGATTAATTTTAAGAATTATGGAGCATGTTCCAGCAGACAACGAACAGTTGTAATTGGCGTGGCAAATGATTATGCAGATGAAATTTCTCCTATGGAGTTGTTTCCGGATTTTGTTGAAGAAAAAACACTGAGAGATGTTATTGGAGGTTTGCCGGCATTAAAAGAGTTCGGAGAGATCGATCATACAGATATCTATCATTCGTTCAGGATGTATCCGGAACATATGAGGGAGTGGATTATGGATTTGGATGAAGGGGAATCTGCATTTGACAATGAAGATGATAAAAAGAAAACACATCAGATAAAAGACGGGAAACTGATCATTAATCAGCAGAAAAACGGAGATAAATACCGGCGTCAGATTTGGGATAAGGTAGGACCTTGTATTCATACTCGTAATGACCAGCTTGCTAGCCAAAATACAATTCGTCCGGAGGATGACAGAGTATTTAGTATTAGAGAATTGATGCTTATGATGACAGTGCCGCATGATTTTAAATGGGTTGATCAATCGTTTGATGATTTGAATCAAATGTCATTGACCGATAAACGGAAGTTTCTAAAAAAAGAAGAAATTAAGATACGACAATCATTGGGCGAAGCGGTGCCTACGGTTATTTTTCAACAAATTGCCCATAAGATGAAAGCGGTATTGCAAAATCCACCATTGAGTACAGCGGAAATAAATAAAATTGTTTCGGGGAGAGCGTTTAACAACACAGAAGAACTTATTGAATTTATAAATAAAAATCCATTGAATTTGCCGATATCAGCATTAAGCCGCATCGCGGAACTTTCAAATACGAAACGGACAGATAATGCTGCTTTTTTTACGAGTAAGTCTCTCATAACTGAGATGATGAAAAATCTTCCTGTTATTGAGAAGAAAAAAGTCAAAATTTTAGAACCGTCGGTTGGAGTTGGTAATTTTATTCCGTTGATTATTGAGAAATTTAAAGATAAAGATGTGGAACTTGATTTAGTGGATATTGATGCAGATAATATGGAAGTGTTAAATGCAATTCTTGGGAAATATAACATACCTGAAAATATAAAGATTCGTTATATTGTGGACGATTTTCTGCTTCATTCCTTTGAGGAAATGTACGACTATGTTATTGGAAATCTGCCGTTTTTCAAAATGAAATCCTCTGACAAATTATTATCCAAGTATAAAGAGGCGGCGATCAACAAAGAAACAACAAATATCTGTTCATTTTTTCTCGATAAAGCGGAGTTAATTGGGAATTATGTTATGCTTGTTTTTCCCAAATTTTTATTGAATACTCCGGAATTTGAGGAGACGAGAACTTATATATCTAAGAAAGCGGTTGAATGTATTATAGATTTTGGAGAAAAAGGTTTTCCGGGAGTATTAATTGAGACGATCGCAATTTTTATTAATAATATGGCAAAGCCGAATAAGACGAGAGTTTTTTCATATCCCAGACAAATAAGACTGCTCCAGAAGCAAAAGTATATTTTGGATAATAAGCTGCCTTATTGGATTATTTATCGGAATGAAAAGTTCGATGAAGAACTGAAGAAATTAAAATTCGATGTGTTTACGGTGTTTAGAGACAGACAAATTAAGAATCGTGTATAGTTCAAGCATCAGTGTACGAGGGGAATTACGCAGTTGAGATTTGCTCTTAATCGACCGTTTTCCCCCTTGTACACCGACGCTAAGATTATCAAATCACAAAAAAGATGAAAATCCTCCGGTTGATGTGGTATAATGTAACGAAAAACGGAAAGGAATTAGATTTATGAGTGCTCAGAATCTTACGCTGCTGACAGATCTGTACGAATTGACGATGATGCAGGGATATTTTGAAACCCAGGAAAATGAAACCGTCGTGTTTGACGTCTTTTTCCGGGAGAACCCGAACAAATCCGGATATTCTGTGATGGCAGGTCTTGAGCAGGTCATTGAATATATCAAAAATTTGAATTTTTCTTATGAGGATGTGGATTATCTGCGGAAGCTGGGGATCTTCAGTGAAGATTTTCTTCAATATTTAAGCGGATTCCATTTCAGCGGAGACATTTATGCGATCCCGGAGGGGACGGTTGTCTTCCCGAAAGAACCGCTTTTGAAAGTGATCGCGCCGATCATGGAAGCGCAGCTTGTGGAGACGGCGATCCTCAATATCATCAATCATCAGTGTCTGATCGCGACGAAGACTTCGCGTGTTGTCTATGCGGCGGAGGGTGACGGCATTATGGAATTCGGACTGCGGCGTGCGCAGGGCCCGGATGCGGGGCTGTACGGCGCGCGTGCGGCGATGATCGGCGGATGTGTCGGAACGTCCAATGTGCTGGCAGGAAAATTGTTCAACGTTCCGGTGATGGGAACGCATGCGCACAGCTGGATCATGAGCTTCCCGGATGAATATACCGCGTTCAAAGAATATGCGAAATTATATCCGAATGCGTGCACGCTTCTTGTGGATACTTACGATACGCTGAAATCCGGTGTGCCAAATGCGATCCGAGTCTTTCGGGAGATGCGGGATGCCGGGATCAAGCCGAAGTCATACGGTATCCGGCTGGACTCCGGAGACTTGGCATATTTATCAAAGAAAGCGCGGAAAATGCTGGACGAGGCAGGCTTTGAAGATGCGGTGATCGCAGCGTCCAATGATCTGGATGAGATTTTGATCCATGATCTGAAGATGCAGGATGCGGCGATCACGTCATGGGGTGTGGGAACGAATCTGATCACATCCAAAGACTGCCCGTCTTTCGGCGGTGTTTATAAGCTGGCGGCGATCCAGAATGCGGACGGGGAATTTGTGCCGAAGATCAAACTTTCGGAAAACACGGAAAAGATCACAAATCCGGGAAACAAAACGATTTATCGTGTATATGATAAAGAGACCGGGAAAATCCGGGCGGATCTGATCTGTTTTGTCGGAGAGACATTTGACACAGCAGAAGAATTACTTTTGTTTGATCCGAGTGCGACATGGAAAAAGACAAGACTTCCGGGCGGAAGTTACACAATGCGCGAGATTTTAAAACCGGTGTTCATCAAAGGGGAATGTGTTTATGAATCTCCGTCGGTGATGGAAATCGCGGAATACTGCCGGCAGGAGAAAGAGACATTGTGGGAGGAGACGAAGCGTCTGTTCTATCCGCATAAGATGTATGTCGATCTGTCACAGAAATTATACGACACAAAGGTAAGTCTTTTGAATGAGATGAGCCAGAAATAAAGCGTCTGAACTGCGGGATTGAAAATAATTGATAAGAAATATAAAGGAGAAAAATCATGAAGATTATCGTATTGGCAGGGGGACTGAGTACCGAGCGGGATGTGTCGCTTTCGTCCAGCGCGGGGATTTGCCGCACACTGTTGGAGAAAGGACATGATGCATTCCTTTTGGATGTATTTATGGGATTTCCATATGAGAAAGACCGGTTGGAGGAAGTATTTACACTTCCGGATCATGGGCTGGATATCGTGAAAAATATCAGCGAGGAAGAGCCGGATCTGGCAGCAGTGAAAGCGTCCAGACCGGATCAGTCCGATTGTTTTTTAGGACCGAATGTCATCGAATTGTGCCGCATGGCGGACATTACATTTTTAGGGCTGCACGGCGGCGAGGGAGAGAACGGAAAGCTGCAGGCGACGTTTGATCTGCTCGGAATCCGTTACACAGGACCGGATTCCCTCGGCTGTGCGATTGCAATGGATAAAGGGGTGACGAAACAGATTTTCCAGCAGGCGGGAGTAGATACGCCGAAAGGTGTCTGCATCCACAAAAATAAAAAGAAAAAAGAGCTGGACGATCTCGGTCTGACACTTCCGGTTGTTGTGAAACCTTGTTCCGGAGGATCGAGTATCGGCGTATATATCGCGCAGACGGCGGAGGAATACGCAGAAGCTTTGGAAAATTCATTCCGTTACGAGGATGAAGTTGTGATCGAAGAGTATATCAAAGGGCGTGAGTTTGCGTGCGGCGTGATCGATGGAGAGGCGCTTCCACCGATCGAGATCATTCCGAAGACCGGATTTTTTGATTATGCGAACAAATATCAGGACGGTGCGACCGAAGAAGTCTGCCCGGCAAATATCAGCGAAGAGATTTCCGAGCGGATGAAAGAGCTGACTGTGCGCGCGTTCCATGCGTTGAAACTGAATGTGTACAGCCGTGCGGATTTTCTTTTGGATGAAAAGGGAAATCTTTACTGTCTGGAGGTAAATACGCTTCCGGGGATGACTGCGGCAAGTCTGCTTCCGAAAGAGGCGAATGCAGCCGGGATCGCATATGGAGATCTTTGTGAACTGATCATCAAAAAATCGTTGGAAGCACGGTACGAGTAAGGAGCGGATTTATGAAACATATGACATTGCGAGAAATCGCACAGGCATGTAAAGGAACGTATTTTGGTTCGGAAGAATCGATGGGGAAAGAAGTTTCCAGCGTTGTGATCGACAGCCGGAAAGTGGAAAAAGACAGTCTGTTCGTGGCGATCCGCGGGGCGCGTGTGGACGGACATACATTCATTCCGAAGACGATAGAGGACGGCGCGCTCTGTGCACTTTCCGAAGAAGATCTGGGCGATGTGTCCTACCCGTATATCCGGGTGGAATCCTGCACGCAGGCGTTAAAAGATCTGGCGGAGCATTATCGGAAAAGTCTGGATATCAAAGTAGTCGGAATTTCCGGAAGTGTCGGAAAAACAAGTACAAAAGAGATGATCGCCTCCGTACTGGAGCAGAAGTTCAACGTGCTGAAAACGGAGGGAAATTTTAATAATGAGATCGGTGTTCCGCTTACCATTTTCAGGATTCGTGAGGAACATGAGGTGGCAGTTCTCGAGATGGGGATCAGCGGATTCGGAGAAATGACACGGCTTGCCAAGATGGCGCGACCGGATATCTGTGTATTTACCAATATCGGCTGTGCACATTTGGAACAACTCGGTTCCCGGGATGGGATTCTGAAAGCGAAGACCGAGATGATCGCTTATATGAATCCTGATGGAAGCATTTTACTGAATGGAGATGATGACAAGCTCGCATCTTATCTTCCGGAAAATGGAATCAAGCCGGTAAGATTTGGGCTTCACACGGAAAATGATTTTCATGCAGAGCAGATCGAGAACCAGGGGCTTCGCGGAACGGACGCCCGGTTTGTCACACCGGAGTCCGCATTTTCAGCGCATATCTCGATACCGGGAGACCACATGGTGTACAATGCGCTTGCCGGGATTGCAGTCGGTTATGCGCTTGGTATGACGGATGAGCAGATCAAAGCAGGAATCGAGGCGCTTGTGCCGCTTGCCGGACGGAACAATCTGATCGAGACCGGGAAATTTACAGTGATCGACGATTGTTATAATGCCAATCCGGTGTCGATGAAATCTTCCATCGACGTACTGAAAAAAGCGGATACCCGGACGGTTGCCGTGCTCGGAGATATGTTTGAACTCGGTGAAAATGAGAAAGAGATGCATTTTGACGTCGGCGTTCACGCGGCACAATCCGGTGTGGACGTTCTGATCTGTATCGGTGCGCTCTCGGAAGAGATGGCAAAAGGCGCGAAAGCAACAGATGCGGAGATGGAAATTCATCATTATGCAGATAAAGATACATTCTTTGAGGAAATGGATCGGGTACTGAAAGACGGTGATACGATTTTGGTCAAGGCGTCCCATGGAATGGCGTTTGCACAGATCGTGGAACGGCTGCAGAAAAATTAAGAAAAATCTATGATCTATAAAACATAAAAAAGAATCTCTCACAGACCTGTGCTGTGGTGCGCCGCATGGAAGCGGCAGACCATAAAACGGAAGCCTGTGGGAGATTCTTTTTTTGTATAGGCAACGAGCCAAAGTCCGGGCTTGCCCGAGACCTTGGCGACTGCTTACAATCCCGGAATGTGCCTTTTGGCACTTCCGGTGATTTACATCACTCAAATTTTGCAAATGCTCTTCGCAGCAGATAGGAACATGCATAGGCAACTCCGGAAAAACCGATGGTGATCCAGAGAAAGCCGACAATGCGAAAGTCGATAAATAAAGTTGCCGCGATCGCCGCGCCGTGGATCAGAAGCAGCAAAAGAGTGTATGGCAGGCATGCGATTCCGAGGATCAGTGCATTTTTTAAAGTGCCTTTCAATGTGTTCTCAAACCGTGCGATATAAGGAAACAGGTAGATCATAAAGATCGCGTAAAACAGAGAAACAGCGATCAGGAACATGCGAAGAACCTGTGCCATCGTTTCCGGAAGTGCCGGAAGGATCCGGAAATCTAAGGTCAGTACGATGCCGAGCGCCAGAGCGATCAGCCAGGAAAATGTACCGATCTTGAAGTTGTCTTTGAAAGCTTTGAAATAGCTGCGGATCACATAACTCTCTTCATCTCGCACGGATTTCATTGTGACGGTATAAAGTGCGGTGGATGCAGCTCCGATCGTTACGATCGGAATACAGCAGATCAGAAACAGGATATTTAAAATGATCAAATCTGCCACTTTAGTAAGAAAACGCATAACCGGACTGTCCAGATTGAAAAAACTCATAATAGCCTCCTGATAAATAATTTCTAGCAAAGTGTATGAAACATTGCAACAATTGTAGCGCAAATGAAACCATTCTGTCAATCGGGAAAAACAAAGAAGTGGGGTAGAAGCATCCATCCGTCCGGTGTCATTTTTTGAACATCACATCCCCGAAAATTGGATTTACGAAAAACGGAAAAATAATCCAAACAAAAATCGAACCAATGGTCCGGCGAAGAAAAACTGCCAGAAAAACGCCATTGGGAAATTGAGCGCAGTCGTTTGGATCCAGACAGCAAGGAATTCACTTCCGGCATGTTTAAAAAGCAGAGTCGCAGCAAGACTCATCAACGGACACATGCAGACAACGGAGACTGCAGAAATCGCAAGTACAAGGAGGAACGGATTGTCAGCTTTTACATTGACGATCCGGTACGCCTTTTTAAATGCAATTTTTGAAACAAGAAAAAAATCGAGCAGAAATGCGAGCGGCGCCATAAAGAGCAGTTCGCGGAATGCGGCGGCAAAAATCGCGTTTGTCAGCCCGCCGGTCGCAAGGGCGATGTTGTAACAGATCATCGCATAAACCATGACAAGAACCATCATGATCGTAAAAATAACTTCTTGAAATTTGTTTTTTGGCATAAAAAATCCTCCTGAAATGATAATTGACAAAATGTATGCAAATGTGCGCCGGATGTTAAAATCCATGCATTGCAAGCGTGTTGTTCGTTATCATTCAGGAGAATGTGCGTTTCCAATTAAAACCATCTATTCACTTTTGCCGGGATTTAAAATAGCATAATTGATAAGGCATGTCAAGAAAAATTCTTATTTTATCGTTCTGTCTTATAATGTTGGTGTACAAGGAAGTATTTTCTACTGTACACTGACGCTGGTATATTCTCTTACAGCAATTCTGCATTTTTATTGATCGTATCCTGTACGATCTTCTGAACATAAGATCCGATATGTTTTTTCTCTTCTTTATCCAACTGATCCGGATAGATCGGCTCGCCGTATTCCAGAACAACGTGAGTCTTTTTGATCTTCGGGAAATGATTCTCAAAAATTTCGGCAGTATTGTTCATGGAGATCGGAACGATCGCGCATCCGGTCTTGGTTGCGATCTTGAACGCGCCGTCTTTAAACGGAAGCAGACTTAATTCTTCTCCTTTGTTCCGTGTTCCCTCCGGGAAAATGCAGATGGAGATTCCGTTTTTTACATGGTCGATCGCTTTCAAAATCGTTTTCAAACCCTCTTTTGGATTCTCACGGTCGAGGAAAAGGCAGTATAAAAAGCGCATCCAGGTGGACAGAAGCGGTATTTTTTCCATTTCTTTCTTGGCAACATATCCGGTCAGCCGGCGGCAGCGGGAGTATGTGAGCAAGATGTCAAAAAAGCTGCGGTGATTTCCGATAAAGAGTACCGGTTCATCCGGAACCCGTTCTTCTCCGATCACGGTGACGTTTACTCCTGTGACTTTCAAGATTGTCTTAAATCCCCACTGTACGATGCGCAGCGAACTATAATCTCTCGCGTTCCGATTGAACTTCCCGATCAGCCATTCTACAAAAAAGACCGGGATCGTCAGGATCAGAAATGTGACAAGTATCACGACAACACAAACAAAACGAATCATATCAACGAACCTCTTTTCATTACAAAATCATAATCTGATTTATTTTAGCATACAGGGAGCGGAATGGCAAATAGATTAGAGGAATTGATCCGGCAGGAGGGAATTTTCAGTGATATGTATTATGGAAAGTTAAAGTAGTGGAAAAAGAGGGATTCCCTTGACGAAATGCCCAATAGAGACTTATAATATAAGACATAAATTGTGAAAAGTGATGAGGGAGATTATGGAGCGCGGAGGATCAATAGAGAATAAAACTTTGCTGTACTCAAGAGTAGCAGACCGGATTTATCAGTATATCAAGGAAGAGAATCTTCAGCCCGGTGAAAAGCTTCCGGGAGAGCGAAAGCTGGCGGAAGAATGGAAAGTGAGCCGCTCAACTTTGCGTGAAGCGATCCGGGAACTTGAAAATGAAGGAATCGTTCATGTAGAGGTTGGAAAAGGTACTTTTGTAACGGATTATGTTGAGGGAAGACAGGTCAGTATTCATCTGGCTTTGAAGAATTTTCTGGAATTATTTGAAATAAAGAGTGTTTTAGAGAGATATAGTCTGGAAAAAGCAATCCCCGATATGTCAGACGAGATGTTGGATCAGTTGGAGAAGATGGCAGTCCAGATGAATGATATGGCGGCGCAGGGGATTATGCCCAAAGAGATGGATCATCAGTTCCATCGATTTATATTGGAATGCTACGGTAATTATGAGATGACAAATTTGGTCCGGAACATGACGGAGATGTATGAAACTTTTGACGATGAATTGTATGGATACTTTGATGGGAAAGAGTTTGATTATCAGGCGGTATTGCTGAGGACTTTTCCGTATCATCTGGAAATGGTTCAGATGATGCGCAAAAAAAATATCCAGGGGGCTTTGGAAAAGTACGATAATATTATAAAATTGGACTTGGAGATTTACGGTAAAATTCAAGTGGAAAATGCATGAGGAGTATTGCAAAATAACGGATCGACCCGGTTATGGAGCAGTGCTCCTCATTTTTTGCATAGGCGACGAGCCAAAGTCCGGGCTTGCCCGAGACCTTGGCGACTGCTTACAATCCCGGAATGTGCCTTTTGGCACTTCCGGTGATTGAAGCGATTCATCAAATGAGGAGCACTTTTTCACTTTTTACATACAATGATCTGTTGAAGTGTAAATTCCGGCAAATGGATACGAGTTCTTTTTTCTTCTGAATGAACTTCTAAAGTCTGTTCTTCGGGGTAAACCAGTTTTGCTTTGGAAACAGGAACATTCAGTTCTAATATTCCACCGCTTATCGGAAATACATCGCCATGGAACTGTTTGGGAATCATGGAAATCTGATGTACAATATAGGAATCCGCAGTTTCAAAATAAGCGGTCCTGATAATATCAGGTGTCTCGGTTTTGTTCCGTATTGCCGGTCGGATCTGTTCCGAAGTGATCAAGTCGTAAAACAGATCGTGCGGATACTGGAATGTTTCAAGTGAAACCATGGTGAAGAAATCAAAAGCCATATAATAGCAGCTTCCGGCACCAAGTTTATTATGGATCAGCGCAGGATAGTTGGAATCTGATCCCGGAGGCGGACTCCACCAATTTACCCAATGTTCGGAATCACAGCCGACACAGGGTAACAGAATAGAGAGAAGCGCCTCGGCGGACCCGGTACATGTTGTTTCGATAAAATGCTCGCTGATCGGTGGGGTGGTGCAGGATAGAAGTCCGGAAAAACTTCTTTCACTTATGTTTTTCAAGTATCCCGACCATTGATTTGCCTGATATTCGGTGTGGATTTTTGCGCTTTCGGTTCCTAAAATTTCTGAAATAGAAGAGGCGGAAAGCCGGGTAGAATCTGCGTTCCACAATCCGCTCTGACCGGAACTGATGAGCAAGCCGCCTGCGGACACATAATCTTTCAGCAATTGAGCTAAATCATTTTCAATCACAAATACTTCAGGCAAAAGGAGTACGTCAAACTGTTTCAGCATTTCTTCGGTAATGGTTCGCTCCGGCAGGACCATAAATGGCAGCTTTGCGTGTTCGCATAACTGCATTGCTCCCAGAACCGCATTTTGGTGAGGGTTATGCCGTTTCATCCTCAGGATTGCATCCGGCCGGAGCGCAGGGAGATTGACGGACATCGACAGGTCGCTTTGGACAATTCCCACACATTTTACCGGACTGCGACCTGTCAGGTAAGGTTCCATTTTTTCAATCTCTGTAAATGCAGTGCCAAGGAGACGAGCCTCCTGGAAATCCAAAGTTCCGTCAATATGCTGGGATCCACTGTACATTCCGGTGCGGCAGCCTTGAGCGGCAATGGAGGATAAATCGCAGACATATTCATTTACCGAACTATAATTATAAACTTGCGAAGCTTCGCCGGGGACTAAGATCGGATAATGCCCGATCGCGGTATCCCGGGCATAAGCGGATGAAAACCAGTTATCTTTCAGCAGCGGCTCGGAAAATTGGTAGTCCAGCATATCCCGGATGTCCTGCGGATAGTGACAGGAAAAATTAATGGTCACTGCTAAAGAAGGATCGATGGTTTTGACTCGTTCTTTCAATTCCGCAAGAAATTCTTTCGCATTATTGTTTAAAAATTGGATGATGTCCGCTTTATGAGCCAGAATGTCCTGTTCTGATTCCGGAAGCGGATAGTGGAACTGTGTCTCGAATTTACGGCGGCAATTTTCACAGTAGCAGAGAGAAGCGCCAAAAATATCTAAAAACAGGGCGTCAGGGCTGTATCTGGAAACAATCTCTTCTAACTGTTGAAGACAATATTCACGATAACCGGTCTGATAACAGCAGAGACTCCATTTTGCAAATGCGTCATCACGGATCAGCGGGGAACCATCCGCGCATTTCACGCGCCAATCCGGAAATCTGCGTGCCGCGCCCTCGTCGTATTCAATACAATAATATGCGACAAATTCAATATTTTTCTTTTTTAAAAGATTGCTGACTTCTTGAATCCAGTCTTTTTGAACTCCTTTATGCTGCTGTGAACCCGGAACATTACTTGGATAATAGGTGACTCCCCAGTGATCTTTACAATATACCATCAGAGAGTCAATATTTGCGGTGTCGAAAAATGCTTCATATTCGTGAATATCCAGATGATTTAATAAAACATCTGGCGGCTGCGGAGAATGATGGTCGATCAGATAACAGCGCTTGGTAGTAGTATATTTTTCGCTCATTTTTTGATAGGAAAAGGTGAAATATTTTCCTGACTCCTTTCTTACGAATGTAAAATGTGGGATAAACACGTTTAATAAAATAAGCAAAACGTATCATATGATCGGATATCTTCACATATGCTGTTAGATAAAGCATAAAATATGATCTTTTCGCGGCATAGTATTGAATTGAAAATAGATAAGGAAAATTTGATTATCTTTAGGATATAGAAAGAAAAAGTAAATGTCAATACAAAAAAGATGGATAAAAAAGGAAAAAGTAACAAAAATCAAAGACGATAATTATTAGAAATATACAAAGTTGACAAAAGAATCGGCAAAAGAATTGACAAATTATAATAAAGGGGATAGTGTAATCACATAAGTGGTCTGACCGGAAATACCTCACAAAAATGACCGGCAGAAAAGAGATAAGGGAAAAGCGAAACAAAGTAAAACAATCAGACGATCTGGTATGATGAGTCTGGAAAAAGAAAGGAGAAAAGGTAATGAAAAAGAGAGTGATCGCAGCGTTATTGACAGCCAGTATGGCGGTTGGTCTGCTTGCAGGATGTGGATCCTCGGGAGGAGATTCCGGGGGAGAGTCAAAGGAAGCCGGCAAACAAGGCAAAGAGGCTTCTTTAAGATTTATCGATGTCAATCCCAGTCCGGAACGGCAAAAATATTATGAGGGTGTATTCCAGAAGTTTGAAGAAGAGACCGGTATATCGGTAGCCTATGAAAGTGTTCCGTGGGATGATGCTGCAGATAAGCTTACGGTTCTCGGAACATCGGGACAGCTTCCGGATGTGATCACAACGCACCCAAGCTGGCTCGGACAGTTTACGGAAGCTGACTGGATCATGCCGGTGGATGATTATGTGGAAGAGCACGGAGATGAATTTGTTGAAGCGGTAAAGAATATCAACTGGGCGCAGGAGAAAGAAAAATACGGTCATGTATATTCGATTCCGGATGGATTTATGGTCAAAGGTATCTTTTACAGAAAAGACTGGGTCGAGGAGATCGGGTATGAGATTCCGACAGGAAAAGATTGGACATATGATGCATACTTTGATCTGATCAAAGCGCTGACGGATAAAGAGAAAAAACGTTATGGAAATTCGTTCCGTGGAGCAAGAGGGGCATTTGATCCATTGCTCACATATTTGCAGACATTTACAGGCGGATATACATATGACGAGGAGGGAAACTTCCTGCTGAATTCCCCGGAATGTGTGGAAGCGCTGGAAAAATGGTGTGAAATCTACAAGGACGGATATGTTCCGGAAGATTCCGTAAACTGGGGATTTGTTGAGATGGTGGATAACTTTACAGGAGGTCTGACAGGTACTGTCTCCAATGATTCTGAAGTGGCAAAAGCGTGTGAAGAAAAAATGGATCCGTCACAGTGGGGCGTACTTCCGATGCCGGTATCGACGGTGGACGGAAAGCTTCTGAACTCTGCGGGAAGTCCATACTCTTATACGATTTCAAAGACTTCTGAATATCCGGAAGAGGCGCTTGCACTTGTCGATTTCCTCGTAAGACCGGAAAATAACATCGAATACTGCAAGATGGGCGGATTGATCCCGATCAAGAATGATGTGGGCGACGATGAAACATATGGAGAGAACGGACCATATGCACCGTTCCTGGCACAGCTTAACGACCCGAACTTTACAGTACCGCCTACATATGGCGCGTTCAACTATACAGATCTGCATCAGGATATGTTCCATACAGAACTGCAGAAGTATCTGTTGGGACAGCAGTCAGCAGAGGATGTCCTGAACCATATCGGGGATGAACTGACTGCCAGAATGAAACAGTATCTGGCGGACAATGAGGGTGCAGAAGTAGAGAAACCAAAGACTATGCAGCCGGCAGCAGAGTAGATGCCGGGAGACATTTATCTGAAATAGTATGAAAGCGAAAGGGGAATTTAATGTGATCGGAGAAAAGCATTGATTCCCCTTTCTGACACACTGGAGTATATGTCCGGTATCGGTGAAAATGAAAAGGAGAGTGATACTTGAATGGAAAAGAAACGGAAGAGAGAACCTTGGTTGTTTTTGCTGCCGGTTCTTGTGGTTTTACTTTTGTTGTTCGGCTATCCGCTGATCAATAGTATTGTGATGGCTTTTCAGAATTATAAACTGACAGCTCCGAATGATATTTACTTTAACGGATTTGAGAATTTTAAAAAACTATTCGGAGATCCGGATGGTTTGATGATCTTGAAAAACTCGATCATTTATGTTGTGATTTCCGTAGCAGGTCAGTTTCTGCTGGGATTGACTCTTGCCCTTGCATTGAAAAAACAGTTCAAAGGAAGAGGACTTTATCAGTCCATCGTATTTTTGCCGTGGGCTTTTTCCGGTTTCGTGGTTGGTCTCATTTTCCGGTGGTCATTCAACGGAGAATACGGTGTTGTGAACAATCTTCTGATGAAGCTGGGAATCATAGACAATAATATAGCATGGCTTGGGACGCCGGGATATTCGTTGGCGGTTGTGATCATTGCGATGATCTGGATGGGGATTCCGTTCTTTGCGATCATGATACTTGCCGCACTGCAATCCATTCCGGCAGATGTATACGAGGCGGCGGATGTGGACGGATGTGGAACGGTACGTCAATTTTTCCAGATCACGCTTCCTTATATCAAACCGACATTGATCACAACGGTGCTTTTGCGGACGATCTGGATCTTTAACTCACTTGATCTGGTCGTGATCATTACGGACGGAGGACCGGCAAACTCTTCACAGACGCTTCCGGCATATATGTATTCTAAGGCGTTTGGCTCGTATGATTTTGGATTTGCAGCGGCACTTGGCGTAATGTTGATGATCATACTTGGTCTTTATGCGCTGATATTCTTAAAGGTTACGAAATATGATAAGGCAGGTGATTTTTAATGAGCAGGAAAACAAAAAATGCAATCGGAACGACCATCCGTGTTTTAGTTTTAGTTTTTTTCTTTCTGTTGGTTGTACTGCCGATATATTGGATCGTGATCACTTCATTTAAGACCAGCGGCGAGATTCTGGATCTGAACAACATTACTTTTTTCCCGAAAGATTTTACGTTGGAGAACTACACGGGTTTGTTTGAACAGTTTCATTACGGAGTGCTCTTAAAGAACAGCTTGCTCGTGTCGGTGGCATCTGCGCTTGTTGTTACGGTATTCTCTATGTTGGGAGGATACTCTCTGGCGCGTTATAAATTCAGAGGAAAACAGACGGTTGTTTTATTTTTTCTGATCACACAGATGATTCCGGGAATTTTGGTCATTATTCCGTTATATATCATTTTCTCGAAGCTTGGGATGATCAATACACATATCGGTTTGTTTATTTACTATGTAACTGTGAACCTGCCGTTCTGTGTCATTACGATGCGGAGTTTCTTTGAGAGGATTCCGATCACGTTGGAGGAAGCTGCCAAAGTGGATGGATGCACGAAAATGCAGTCACTTTTTAAAATTGTATTTCCGATCATGTTCCCGGGAATCGTATCGGTATTCGTATTTGGATTTATCGGCGCATGGAATGAACTGATCGCGGGATCTATTTTTATAAGTACACCGGAGATGTGGACGATTCCGGTAGGTTTGAAAACACTGATCGGAAAATATAACGTTGAATGGGGACTTTTGATGGCCGGAGGTGTGATGGCATTGATCCCTACGGCGTTGATGTTCGCGGTGATGCAGAAATTTATCGTGGAGGGAATGACGGCGGGAGCAGTCAAAGAATAAGCAGGGGGTACAAGGTGAACAGATATGAAATGAAACAGCAGATGCTTTGTCCGGACAAGGAGGCAAGAAATAAAACCAGATGGTGGTGGTATGGCTGTGCCGTTGAAAAAGAGGAAATCTGTCGGGAACTGGATTATATGGAAGAAGCAGGGATCGGCGGCGTCGAACTGCAGATTTTATATCCGTTGGAGGCAGATGACGAAAAAAAGGAAATTCGGAATTATGATTATCTTTCACCGGAATTTATGGAACTGATACGGTTTGCCGCAGATGAAGCAGAGGTCAGGGGGATGCAGTTTGACCTGACGTTGGGGTCTTCCTGGCCTTTTGGCGGACCGTTTGTACCGGAAGAACTGAGCGGACAAAGTGTGCTTCCCTTTTCAATAGATGTGGAGGGACCGTGCAGATTCTCGAAAGATCTGACAACGGTCGTTTACGGTAAAGTTGTCGGAGCTGTTATGGGGAAAATGGAACACGCGCAGATGCTGCCGGAATCCATGAAAGATATACTGGACAGGGTGAAAGATAAATACTTATTTAACTGGCCATGGGGAACGGAAATCGGAGAAATCGAAGTTCCTGAGGGGCTGCATAAGATTGTTTTGTTTGTATCCACTGATAAAAAGCAGCGGGTTTTAAAGCCGCTCCGGGGCGGAGACGGGCTGATCGTCGATCACAATCGAAAAGAGTCTTTAAGAAAATTTCTTGAGTATGGCGGCGATCCGATCATAGAAGCTGTCGGCGCGAAGAAGATCCGAAATATATTTTGTGATTCGATCGAAGTGTTCGGACATAATTGGACAGATATTTTATATGAAGAATTCCGGAAAAGAAGAGGGTATGAACTCAGACCTTATATTTATGCGCTGTGGGGCGAGATTAAAAATATGACAGAGCAGGTCCGATATGATTTTCAGAAGACAATGGCAGAATTGACTGTGGAGAATTTCTTTCGGGAATTGACAAAATGGTGTCATGAGAAAGGGACGCTTTCGCGTATACAGGCACACGGCACATGGGGCGATGTTCTTCAGGCGTATGGAGCGGCGGATATCCCGGAGGGCGAAACGTTTTCAGCGTTTGACAGATATGAGGTAAATACGATACATCGACGGCTGGCTGTTTCGGCAGGACATATTTACGGGAAGCCGATCATTTCAAATGAATCGTTTACGTGGCTGCGTTTTCCGAGGTTTGTAGTGACGCTTGAGCAGATCAAAGCGGCTGCGGACAGTATTTTTCTGGATGGGGTCAATCAGATCGTAAATCATGGGTATAGTTACAGCAAAGCGGATGCAGGCGAGGACATGCTGGCTTTTTATGCGTCGACAAATATCAATCACACGAATACGTGGTGGAAATATTATAAGATGATCAGTATTTACATCAATCGTGTATGTGATTTTATGCAGAGAGGAAAACCGGTGGTCTCCACGGCGATTTATCTGCCGCAGCATGATATATGGGCGGAGATGCCGATCGCAGACACCCATATGTGCATGAAATTAAATGAAAGACTGGAAACAGCTTGTGTGGATGGCATACACAAGGCAGGCTACTGGTTTGATTATGTCAATGACGATGTATTAATGAATTGGGAATGTTATGGATATGATACATTACTTCTGATCGAATGTGACAGGATTCCTGTGGCTGTTATGAAAAAAATTCAGGAATTTGCAGACAGTGGAAGAACTGTGATTGCGGCGGAAAAACTTCCGGAGAAATCTTGCGGACTTTTAAATTGTATACAAAATACAGAAGAAATCAGGGGAATCGGGGAGAAGCTGAAAGAGAGAGAGAATGTGATCATTACGAAAGATAAATCAGTCTCGCTTTTAGAGGCGCTGAGAAGTGCAAAGAAGCCGGATGTGATGATACAGAATCATTCGGATATTGTTGGATATGTACATCGAAAAACTAAGAAAGAAGATATTTATTTTATTTCCAATGTATCGGAGAATGCGTGTGCAGAAAAGATTTTGTTTTTCGGTATGTCAGATGATTTCTGTGTATTCGATCCGATGAACGGAAAAGAAAAGGCGGTAAGAAAATACAAAAAAACGGAAGACCGAGTGGAAGTCGATCTTGAGATCGAGGCATATCAATCTTTGATCTTTGTATTTAGTAAGGAGATGGATGCGCCGACCGTGGAGGCGGTGAAAGCTCAAAAACCGGAAATACTGGATATTTCTCATGGCTGGACGCTTCAGGTGGAGCAAGCAGGATTTGAGAAAACATATGAAAGGCTTGTTAGTTGGGAACAGGAGCAGGAACTCAAATTCTATTCCGGAACCGGGCGTTATATCAAAAAGATACAGATCGCATCAGACCAGTGGGAGCAGATGGAACATGCAGCAGCGGTCGTTCTGAAGTTGGAGCATATTGGCGAGACAGCAGAAATTCGGATCAATGGGAAGTTGGCAGATGTGATCATCAAACATCCCTATGAAGCGGATATTACAGGATTGTTGACAAAAGGAGAAAATACAATTGAGATCCGGGCAGTCAATTTGCTGATCAACCGAATGATCGATCCGGGGTATCCGGAAAGAGTGGAAAAGAAACCTGTGATCAAAAGGTGGCCGTATGAAACAGGAAGTCTGGAGCAGTGCAGAAAGGAAAGACTGTTTAACTGGCGTGAAAGAGAGATGATAGAAGAACCATTGCCATCGGGCATTTGGGGAAATGTACAGATTCTTTTTTAGGAATAAAAGAGAGTAGGAAATGGAGTCTTTTTGCAGGAACGCATAGAAAGGAGAAACTGTTATGAGCAGTGAAAATACAATGTGGGCACTTGTCAAAGAAAAAGCCGAACCGGGACTTTGGCTGAGAAAAGTCGAGATCCCGAAAGTCGGTAAAAATGAAGTGAAGATCAAGATCTTAAAAACTTCTATCTGCGGAACAGACGTACATATTTATAATTGGAATCAATGGGCACAGGACACAATTCCGATCGGATTGACCGCAGGGCATGAGTATGTAGGTGAGATCGTGGAGATCGGTGAGAATGTAGAGGGCTTTCATATCGGAGAAAAAGTGTCGGGAGAGGGACATATTGTATGCGGAAAATGCCGGAATTGCCTGGCCGGTCAGCCGCATTTATGCAGGAATACGCAAGGAGTAGGTGTCAACAGAAACGGTGCATTTGCGGAATATCTTGTTATTCCGGCTACCAATGTATGGAAATGTTCGCCGACGATCCCGGAAGAACTGTATTCTTGTTTTGATCCTTTCGGAAATGCGGTTCACACGGCATTGTCTTTTAATATGGTAGGCGAGGACGTTTTGATCACAGGTGCGGGTCCGATCGGAATTATGGCGGCTGCGATCAGCAGACATGTCGGAGCCCGGCATGTTGTCATCACGGATATGAATGAGTACCGCCTGGATCTGGCAAGAAAAATGGGGGCGACACGGGCAGTAAACATCGGAAAAGAAACATTGAAAGATGTCATGGCAGAACTGCATATGAAAGAAGGCTTTGATGTTGGTCTTGAGATGTCCGGAAACGAAGCCGGTTTTAATGATATGGTCAATAATATGAAAAACGGAGGAAAGATCGCACTTCTCGGGCTACAGAAATCGGATGCGCGGATTGATTGGACAAAGGTGATCTTTAACGGATTGACCTTGAAAGGGATCTATGGACGAGAGATGTGGGAAACTTGGTATAAGATGGATACGATGCTGCAGAGTGGTCTGGATATTTCTAAGATCATCACCCATAGATTTGACATACGGGATTACGAAAAAGGCTTTGCGATCATGAACAGCGGGAATTCAGGAAAAGTTGTATTAGATTGGACTTCACTTTATGAAAATAGAGGATTCTGAAAGGAAAGGTATCGGTTTATGAAGAGAGAAGATGTTTTAAAGTTTTATGCGGATGAAGTAGAAGAGATTAAAAATGCCGGTCTTTTAAAAGGAGAAAGTCCGATCACGTCTCCTCAGGGGGCAAACGTAGTCCTGCAGGACGGAAGAGAAGTCATCAATATGTGTGCGAATAATTATCTCGGGCTTGCCAATGATCAGAGAGTGATCGAGGCGGCAGTCCGATCATATCAAGAACGGGGATACGGACTTTCTTCCGTGAGATTTATCTGCGGAACGCAGGATGTGCACAAGAAATTAGAAGAAACGATCAGCAGATTTTTAGGTATGGAAGACACGATCTTGTATTCTTCCTGCTTTGACGCGAACGGAGGTCTTTTTGAGACGATTCTCACGGCGGAGGATGCGGTGATCAGTGATGAGCTGAATCATGCGAGTATTATTGACGGAGTTCGTCTGTGTAAGGCGAAACGTTATCGTTATAAAAACAATGACATGGCAGATCTGCGGGCACAGTTGGAGGCTGCGGATGCGGCGGGGGCAAGGATCAAGCTGATCGCAACGGACGGAGTGTTTTCTATGGATGGGATCATTGCAGATTTGAAAGGAATCTGTGATCTCGCGGATGAATTTCAGGCGCTTGTTATGGTAGATGACAGCCATGCAGCCGGATTTGTAGGAAGTACCGGACGGGGAACTGCCGAATATTGCGGCGTAACGGGAAGAGTGGATATTATTACAGGAACGTTAGGAAAAGCATTGGGCGGTGCATCCGGTGGTTATACAAGCGGAAGAAAAGAGATTGTCGATCTTTTACGTCAGAGAAGCAGACCATATCTTTTCTCAAATACATTAGCGCCTGCCATTGCGGGGGCAAGTATCGAAGTGTTCAGGATATTGGAACAAGATACTTCTCTTCGTGATCATTTGGAAAGTCTGACATCTTATTACAGAGAGCAGTTGACAGAGGCCGGATTTGACATCATCGACGGAGTGCATCCGATTGTGCCGATCATGCTGTATGATGAAAAGACGGCGGCGGCAATGGCAGCGAGAATGATGGAAAAAGGCGTATATGTCGTTGCATTTTCCTATCCGGTCGTTCCGAGAGGAAAGGCAAGGATCAGAACGCAGGTCAGTGCGGCACATACAAAAGAAGATATAGATTATATTGTAAAATGTTTTAAAGAAGTAAGAGAAGAATTAGGTTTGTAGAAAGCCGTTTACCTAAAAGAACAATCTCCCGGAAAATCCGATTTTTCATATCTTGATTTTCCGGGAGATTTTTTAAAGTTGTTTTTTCATCCTCCGACAGAGCAGGATCCCGGTCAGCAGAAGTACCGGGAAAATGATCGCGGCGAGGATTCCGGCTTTTAAGTTGTCGTTCAGGCTGCTGGAGATCAGTCCGACCAGAGTCGGACCGCCGGAGCATCCCACGTCTCCCCCGAGTGCGAGCAAAGCAAACATGGCAGTCCCACCGCGGCGCAACGCCTGAGACGCTTTGCTGAACGTTCCCGGCCACATGATGCCGACAGAAAGTCCGCAGATTGCGCATGCCGCAAGGCTGACAAGCGGAACCGGGATCAGAACGATTCCGAGATACGCAAGAATACAGAGCAGACTGCTGAAGATCATAAAACGGTCCAGATCGATCCGGTCTCCATATTTACCATAGAAAAGCCGGGAAGTTCCCATCAGGATGGCAAATGCCATCGGTCCGGCAAGATCCCCTAAAGTTTTCGTGATTCCAAGAGCATGTTCAGCGAAAGTAGAGGCCCACTGACTGACTGCCTGTTCGCTTGCTCCGGCACAGATCATCATAATAAACAGCACCCAGAATATTTTCAGGCGGAACAGATCCCGCATTTTCATCCCGGACTCTCCTTCCGGCAATAGCGGCGCGATCGGAACTTTCGCAAAGACAAACGCATTGGCAAACGGGATGATCGCCCAGATGACAGCGAGGAGCTTCCAGTTGGAAATTCCGACCAGATAAAAGTAGATCGTCGAGATAGCAACCACGCCGACATGTCCCCAACAGTAGAAAGAATGCAGCATACTCATGGCTTTTTCTTTGTGGTCGGAAGGACAGGCTTCTACGATCGGACTTACAAGGACTTCCAAAAGTCCGCCTCCGACTGCATAGACGATTACTGCGGTCAAAATTCCGAGAAAGGCATGATCCATGACTTCCGGAAGGATCGTTAAAAGAACAAGCCCGGCAGCAGAGCAAAGATGTGCGATCACGATAGATGCGCGGTATCCGATCTTATCGACAAATTTTATCGAGAGCAAGTCAACCAAAAGCTGAACGCCGAAATTGATCGTAACCAGCAGCGTGATCTGAGACAGTGGGATTTGATACGTCCGTTCAAATGTCAGAAAAAGAAGCGGCACGAAATTATTGATGATCGCCTGTACGATGTAACCGACGAAACAGGCGGTGATCGTCTGGTTGTATTGTTTGTTCAAGTTGAGAAACCCTCCTCTTTATATTTTTTCTCACGCTGTTTCCGGCGTGAACGATAACGTCAAAGGGATTATATCACAATATATCACAATATTTCTATTCTTTCATTAGACAAATTTTCAAAGATACGGTAAAATATCGCAGGAAGAATAAAAGGAAGAGAGAAAGATGATGAACAAGACACAAGTGAGAAATTCGCTTCTGCTTTTGCTGACCGCCACGATCTGGGGCGTGGCGTTTGTAGCGCAGAGCGTAGGAATGGATTATGTGGGTCCGTTTACATTTAATATGGTAAGGAGCCTGATCGGAGGAATCGTACTGATTCCCTGCATTTTTCTGCTCGGGCGGCTCAATTCCCCGGAAAAGTATATGCAGAAAGAAAAGGCAAAAGTAGGAATTTTAAATGACAGAGCTTCAAAAGCCGACGAGCGGAAAACACTGCTGAAAGGCGGGATCTGCTGCGGGATCCTTTTTTCGCTGGCAACGAATATCCAGCAGATCGGCATCCAGTATACGACGGTTGGGAGAGCCGGATTTATCACCGCCTGCTATATCGTAATTGTTCCGATCCTCGGAATGGTATTTTTTCATAAGAAGAGCCGGGCGCTGATCTGGGGAGCGGTCGCGCTGGCGCTGGTCGGTCTGTATCTGCTCTGTATGACCGATGACTTCGGAATCGGGAAAGGAGATATACTTGTACTGATCTGTTCTGTCTTATTTTCCCTCCATATTCTGGTGATCGATCATTTTTCGCCGAAAGTGGATGGTGTGAAAATGGCGTGCATCCAGTTTTGGGTTTGCGCGGTCTTTTCGGCTGTTCCGGCATTTTTGACCGAGACGATCCGGATCAGCGGACTTTTGGCAGCGTGGGCGCCGATCCTGTATGCGGGTGTGCTTTCCTGCGGTGTGGCATATACGCTCCAGATCATCGGACAGAAAAATATGAACCCGACCGTCGCGTCTTTGATCCTGAGTCTGGAATCCTGCATTTCGGTGCTGGCAGGCTGGGTGATCCTCGGGCAGAAACTGACCGCGCGGGAAATATTGGGCTGTGTCTTGATGTTCGGTGCGATCGTGCTGGCGCAGATGCCGGAAAAACGGCGCGGAAACTGACGGATACGGATATGCAGGGACAGACCGGCATCAGGGAATAGAAGAAAAATAGAAGAAACAGATTTTGCGCATAAATAAGAATTAGGATTCATAGGTATTACAGAGAACGGGCGTGCAGAGGTGCAAATGCAGGTTCGAATCAGACATCAGACCTATGGAATCCTGATTTTTTTTGGACTGATTTTTGGGGGAATGTGGATGCTGACAGGCTGTATCTCCACAGTCCGGGAGACAAAGCGGATCGGGGAACCGGAATTTGAGATCGTGGAAAAAGACGCGGTTCCGGAAGAATTTGCCCGCGTGATCCGGGAAGAGCGGGAGAAACCGTTCTGTCTGACTTATGCGGATCAGGGCGAACTGTATCTTGCCCGAGGCTATGGAAGACAGGACAAAACCGGGTACAGCGTGGAAGTGTCCGAATTGTATGAGACGGAAAATGCGGTCGTGTTCCATACAAGGCTGATGGGGCCGGAAAAGAGCGAAAAGACGAAAGAGATCGCGACGTACCCGTATGTCGTAGTAAGAATGAAAGACGGGAAAAAATCGGTGGAATTTGATTGAGGAGGAGTATATGGAACTGATACAGAGACAGGTACATTATACGCAGGAGGGGAAACGGACGTTTGACCAGTTTTATGTGGATGAGGATTATAATGTCCCGGATACGAAAGAGGACGTAAAGCAGATCGTTCAGGGAAAGGGAAATGTAAAAGTCGAGGATCTGCGGCTTGTGGAGAATTATCTGCGTGTTTCGGGGAAATTATATTTTCAGATCCTGTATGTGACGGACAACGCGGAAAATGCGCCCGCCGTTTTGGAGGGAAAGATCCCGTTTGAAGAAATGGTCTATATTGAGGGGGACGACGCCGGACAGTATTTTATACAGAATGTGCGGACCGAATTTACAGCGACGCTGGTACATTCCCGCAAGGTGGGGATTCGTGCGCTTGTGGAAATGGAGATCGGTATGGAAAAACTGGCGGATGAGGAGACAACGACCGATCTGGAAAGCGAAGTATCGGTTTACAAAAAATTTCGTCCGGTCCATCTGCTGGAACTGCATACAATGAAGAAAGATACATACCGGATCAAGGAGGAGATCACGTTGCCCGGAACAAAGGAGAGTGTCGGACAGCTTCTTTTGACCGACGTAAGCAGCCGGAAACTGGAAATTCGTCCGGGACAGGACGAAATGCTCCTGACCGGAGAACTTCTCGTATTCTGTATGTACCGTTCCGAAGAGGGAAAGACGGACTGGCTGGAACAGAGCGTGCCGTACGAGGGCAGGATCTCCTGCGACGGTGTGGAGGAATCAATGTATTATTCGGTACAGAGTACGTTGGACGATCCGCTCGTCGATGTGCGGCTGGATGAGGATGGAGAAATGCGGATCCTTGGGATCGAGGGGACGATGAACTTGCGGATGAACATTTACCGGGAAGAAGAACTGTCCTTGTTGGAAGATGTGTATTCGCTGGAACAGAACTGTAAGTTTGAGACGCGGGAAGCCGTCTACGAAGAACTGCTGATCCAGAATCATTCCAAATGTAAAGTTTCCGAAAAACTTTTGCTTCCGGAACTGAAAGATGATGTGCTGCAGATCTGCCACAGTGAGGGAGAAATGCAGGTGGAGCATATGGAACAGACCGCGCAGGGAATGCAGGTCGAGGGGATCCTGCATCTGACGTTTCTGTATCTTCGCGCGGACGATGTGATCCCGTTTGGAAGTTGGAGCGGAATGATCCCGTTCTCATGGCTTCTGGAATGTCCGAACATGACCGAGGATGCGCGGCATCATATTACCTGGCATGTGGAACAGTTGTCGGTCGGACTGGCGGGCAGCGAGGCGGTGGAAGTCAAGGCGGTGCTCGCATTTGACACATTTATGCGGAATCCGGTGTTCATGAATGTGATCACGGATGTGGAGTTTGAGCCGGTTTCAATGGAAGAGGTGGAAAAACGTCCCGGAATCGTCGGATATGTCGTAAAAGACGGCGATGATCTCTGGAGTCTGGCAAAACGTTATATGACGACGGAAGAGGGAATAAGAAAGGTGAACGGGATCGAAGCCGGAGAACCAAAAGCGGGGGATAAATTATTGATTTTTAAAGAGAATATGAGTATACTGTAAAAAGAAAATAAGGTATAATGTATACAAGATACAAAAGGTCAAATATACAGAAGAAATTCAGATAAAGGGGAACACACATGAGACAAATCGAGCTGAAAGCACTTGCCAAGATCAATCTGGGGCTGGATGTTCTTGGCAGAAGAGAGAATGGGTATCACGATGTACGGATGGTCATGCAGTCGATTTATCTGTATGACGATGTAAAGATCGAGCGGAAAGAAGAACCGGGGATCGAGATCGAGACCAATCTGTTCTTCCTGCCCACGGGAGAGGGAAATATCGCGTACAAAGCAGCGGATCTTCTGATCCGGGAATTTGACATCAAAGAGGGCGTCCGCATCACATTGAAAAAGCATATCCCGGTAGCTGCGGGAATGGCAGGAGGAAGTTCCAACGCCGCGGCGGTACTTTTTGGAATGAACCGGCTGTTCGGACTGAAATTGTCCCGGGAAGAGCTGATGGAGCGGGGCGTAAAGTTAGGCGCGGATGTGCCGTACTGCATTATGCGGGGAACTGTGCTGGCGGAGGGGATCGGTGAGGAATTAAGCGTGCTTCCGGCGATGCCGAAATGTACGGTACTGATCGCAAAACCTCCGATCAGTGTTTCGACAAAAGTCGTTTATGAGGCGCTGGATTCCTCGGAGATCCGGAAGCATCCGGACATTGACGGACTGCTTGCAGGGCTGGAAAAAGGCGATCTGCGCGAGATCGCATCGCACATGGGAAATGTGCTGGAAGACGTGACGATCCCGATGCATCCGGTGATCGATGAGATCAAGCGGGAGATGACAGACGCCGGCGCGCTGAACGCGATGATGAGCGGCAGCGGTCCGACGGTCTTCGGATTGTTTGAAAATAAGATGGAAGCGAGAAAAGCACAGGAGAGGATCCGCACAAAAGGACTGGCAAAACAGGTTTATGTGACCAACATCCACAGTGCGAGAAGGGACTAGAAGATGGAGTTGAATTTTACGGTAAAAATGGATGAATATCTTCCGCTTCGTGACGTTGTGTTCAATACACTGCGCGAGGCGATCCTGCGCGGGGAATTAAAGCCGGGCGAGCGTTTGATGGAGATCCAGCTTGCGAATAAGCTCGGAGTGAGCCGGACGCCGATCCGCGAAGCGATCCGCAAACTGGAACTGGAGGGACTTGTACTGATGATCCCGCGAAAGGGAGCGGAGGTTGCGCAGATCACGGAGAAGAGTCTGCGGGACGTGCTGGAAGTGAGGAGAGCTCTGGAAAATCTGGCGGTGCAGTTGGCCTGCCTCAGGATGTCGCCGCAGACGCTTGCGGATTTGAAAGCGGCGGCGAGAGTATTTGAAGAAATCTTAGGGGGCGAAGACGTGACTGCGGTTGCGGAGGCGGATGTGGCGTTTCATGATGTGATCTACATGGCGACGGACAATCAGAGACTGATCTCGCTTCTGAACAATCTGCGGGAACAGATGTACCGTTACCGCGTGGAATATCTGAAAAAGAAAGAATGCCACAAACAGCTTTTATGGGAACATCAGGAGATCATCCGTGCGATCGAAGCAGGGGAGATCGACGTGGCGACAAAGATCACGGAACAGCATATCGACAATCAGGTGGAGGCGGTGAGCGATGCACTGCGCCATCTGGAAGAAAATCAGTTCCGGCATGTATAATCCGGCACAGGCGGGCAATACTCCCACTATCAGAAAGAAATACGATGGAGGGAGTTGTTACATATGTTTGGAAAGAAAAGTGACGGAGGACAAAAGTCAGAGAGGGAGCAAAGAGCAGATGCGGTGATCTGCTTTCTTTCGCTTCTGATCGCGGCGCTTTTGACCGGGATGATCACATGGCGGATCGATCAGGGAGCGGAGGCAAAACTGCAGGAACACCTTGCGGGAGAAGTGCTCCGCTTTCATGTGCTTGCGAACAGTGACAGTGAAGAAGATCAGACGCTGAAATTAAAGGTGCGGGATGCGGTACTGGATACGATGGAAGCTGCACTTCCGAAAGGGCTGGATGTGGAAGCGACAAAAGAATGGGCAAGGACGCATACGGATGGGATCCGGGCGTCGGCAGAGCGTACGATCCGGGAAAACGGATATGACTATCCGGTCAGCGCTGCGGTGACGACCAGCTATTTCCCGGACAAGACTTATGGGGATGTGACATTTCCGGCAGGAAATTACACGGCGCTCCGGGTTGAAATCGGAGAGGCGAAAGGGCAGAATTGGTGGTGTGTGCTCTATCCGAATCTCTGTTTTTTGGATGCGGTGAACGCCGTTGTTCCCGAGGAGGGAAAACAAAAGCTGGAGCAGGTACTGACCGAGGAAGAATACCGGCAGGTGACTGCGGGCGGAAAATTTGAGATCCGGTTCAAACTGCCGGAACTTCTTGGATCACTGTGAATACATCAGATCACAGTGAATACAATAGAGAAAAAGAACGATAAAGATACGAAGGTGTGGATATATGACAGAGTTTTTGGTGAGACATTTTGTAAAAGATTACGAACATGTAGAAAAGATGTCCGTTCGTACCGCCTACGGCGTGTTGGCGAGTATCGTGGGCATCTTTTGTAATGTATTTTTGTTTGTGGTGAAATTTGCGGTCGGGCTGGTCGCGCACAGCGTGTCGGTCATGGCGGATGCGTTCAATAACTTGTCGGATGCGGGTTCCTCGATCATCAGTTTCGTGGGGGTGAAGATGGCGGAGAAGCCGGCGGACGAAGATCATCCGTTCGGACACGGGCGGATCGAATATATCGCGGCGCTGGTCGTGTCGTTTATCGTTCTGGAAGTGGGATTTACATTTTTTAAAGATTCTCTCGGAAAGATCCGGACGCCGCAGGAGATCAATTTCCGGATGATCTCCGTTGTGATCCTGTTATTGTCTATCGGCGTCAAATTATGGCTTGGACTGTTCAACCGGAAGCTGGGAGAAAAGATCGATTCCAAGGTGATGAAAGCCGTGTTTGCCGATTCTATGGGCGATGTGCTGGCGACGACGTCAACGGTCGTGTCGCTTGTTTTATTTTCTTTGACAGGGATCAATGTGGACGGGATCGTGGGAGTCGGCGTGGCGCTTGTTGTCATGTGGGCAGGAGTCGGGATCGCGAAAGATACGCTGGAGCCGCTGATCGGCGAGGCGGTGGATCCGGAAGTCTACCAGAAGATCAAGCATTTTGTGGAAAAATATGACGGCATCGAGGGAACCCATGATCTGATCGTTCACAATTACGGTCCGAACCGGAGTATGGCGTCGATCCACGCGGAAGTCCCGAACAATGTGGATATCGAGACGTCCCACGAAGTGATCGACCGGATCGAGCGGGATGCGGTTGAGGAATTGGGAATCTTTCTTGTCGTACATATGGATCCGATCGAGACAAAGAATCCGGAAGTGCTTCAGATCCGCGAGGACGCTTATCAGGTGATGAAAGAAACCGACCCGGCATGCAGTCTTCATGATTTCCGCGTCGTGCACGGAAAGGACCGGATCAATCTGATCTTTGACATGGTCGTTCCGCGGGAATATGACGAAGAGAAAAAGAACGATGTGAAAGCACGTTTCTGTGATACGATGAAACAGAAAGATGGGCGGTACGAATTTGTGATCACGATGGAACATTCTTTTGTGGCGGAAGAAAAAGAAGAAGAGTAAAAGTAAGAAAAAGGAAGAAAAACAGAAAATACAGAAAGGGAGCATGCGGCATGTATTATACAATAGAGGGAAGAATCCGATACAGCGAGATCGATCATCACGGAACGGTGACTTTGCCGGGGATCATCAATTATTTTCAGGACTGCAGTACGTTCCAGTCGGAAGACATCGGCGAGGGGCGGGCTAAGCTTGCAAAAAAGAAGCGGGCGTGGATCTTGTCGTACTGGCAAGTGATCGTGGACCGTTATCCGAAGATGGGCGAAAAGATCACAGTGGGGACGTTTTCCTCCGGATTCCAGGGGCTTTTCGGAAAGCGGAATTTTGTGATGAAAGACGAGCGAGGGCAGCAGGTGGCATGCGCCCATTCACTCTGGGTATATCTGGATGTGGAGAGCGGTCGTCCGGTGCGTCCGGATCAGGAAGAAATCGACGCATACGGGGAGGAGCCGCCGCTTGAGATGCCGTATGAGGGGCGGAAGATTGTACTTCCGAAAGAGACAAAAGATCTCCCGGTATTTCCGGTGCGCAAATATCATATTGATACGAATGAACATGTGAATAACTGTCAGTATGTACAGATGGCGCTGGAAGTGCTTCCCGAAGAAATACAGGTGCATAAGCTCCGGGTAGATTACAAGAAGTCGGCGGTGCTTGGTGACAGGATCTTTCCGAAATATGCGAAAGAAGAAGACCGGGTCGTCGTGGAACTGTGCGATGAGGGCGGAAAAGCCTATGCGGTCGTGGAATTCGCTTGACAGCCGCTTCCGGTAGCGGATATAATGAATTGTAACGGAAAGAAGTGACTACACCAGAACTCGTATTCTTACAACAGGATAAGATTACGGGTTCTTTTTGGGAAAATGTCAAAGCGTATCGGGAGGAAAAGAAGATGAAGTATGACGTGATTATTATCGGAGCCGGACCGGGCGGGATTTTTTCGGCGTATGAACTGGTGAAAAAGAATGCGGATCTCAAGATCGCAGTGTTTGAAGCGGGTAATCCACTTGAGAAGCGCCGTTGTCCGATCGACGGGGACAAGGTGAAGAGCTGTATCGGATGCAAGACTTGTGCGATCATGAGCGGATTCGGCGGAGCAGGTGCATTTTCCGATGGAAAATATAATATCACCAATGCATTCGGAGGAACGTTGTATGAGCATATCGGCAGAAAGCCGGCCATCGACCTGATGAAGTATGTGGACGAGATCAATGTATCCCATGGCGGTGAGGGCACGAAGATGTATTCCACAGCGGGAAGCAAGTTTAAGAAATTATGTATGCAGAATCAGCTGAATCTTCTGGATGCTTCGGTGCGGCATCTCGGAACGGACATCAATTATGTGGTGCTGGAAAATATATATGAAGAACTGAAAGAGAAAGTATCGTTCTTTTTCAACTGTAATGTAGATCGCATCGAAGTGCTTGAGGACGGATACCGCGTACACCACAAAGGCGGAGCGGATGAGTGCGAGCGCTGCGTGATCTCGGTCGGAAGAAGCGGAAGCAAGTGGATGCAGGAAGTCTGTAAAGAGCTTAAGATCCCGACTTTGTCGAACCGTGTCGATCTGGGCGTGCGTGTGGAGATCCCGGCGGAGATCTTCTCCCATCTGACCGATGAACTTTATGAGAGCAAGATCGTTTACCGAACAGAGAAATTTGAGGATAATGTGCGTACGTTCTGTATGAACCCGCACGGAATCGTTGTAAATGAAAATACAAACGGGATCGTGACGGTCAACGGTCACAGCTACGAAGATGCGGAGAAGCAGACGGAGAACACGAACTTCGCCCTGCTTGTGGCAAAACATTTCTCCGAGCCGTTTAAAGACAGCAACGGTTACGGCGAGAGTATCGCACGGCTTTCCAATATGCTCGGCGGCGGTGTCATCGTACAGCGTTTCGGAGACCTGATCCGCGGAAGACGGAGCAATGAGAAGCGGATCGAGGAGGGACTTGTCCGTCCGACACTGGCGGCAACTCCGGGAGATTTGAGCCTCGTCCTGCCGAAACGTATCATGGACGGCATCATCGAGATGATTTATGCATTGGACAAGATCGCACCGGGTACGGCAAACGACGATACATTGCTTTACGGTGTAGAAGTAAAGTTCTATAATATGGAAGTGGAGATCGACGAGAATCTCGAGACGCGCTACAAAGGTCTGTATGTGATCGGAGACGGAAGCGGCGTGACCCATTCCCTCTCCCATGCATCAGCCAGCGGCGTGCATGTGGCAAGACATATTGCAGAACAGATCGGCTGACCGACCGGCGAAAGGAGAGCCGCAGATCCAAACAGCGGATGCGTGAAAATAAGCGAAAAAGATAAGGGAGCAAAAGCGATGAGTGCAGAAAAGATGACAGACGAAAAACGAAAAATTTTGGGACAGCTTCGGATGACGGAGGCGCTGTATGTGCTGATGTCGGATTTCACAAGAATGCCGTTTGTAGAGTGCAGCGAAGAAAATTACGATGACGAGGTATTTGTCTATTTTCAGGAAGAAGATGCGAAAAAAGAGGCGGAACGCCGTTGTGAGAAGAACGAAAAAGTACACGTTGTGAAGATCGCTTCCAAGTTTTTGCTTCCGTTTTATACAAGCCTGTTTCCGATGGGAGTCAATTGTATCTGCATCGGAAAAGGAACCGGAAAAGAGCAGGAGGTCCAGCTTCATGAGTTGATCACGAGAAACCGCGAGGAAGCTGAAAAGCAGGGAATCCCGTTGATCGAGAATCCGGAACTTCATCTGACGGCGCTGTATTTTATCCAGAAACTGCGCGCCCTCGGCGAACCGAAGATGACCGAGGAATTGAAAGAACTGAACGAGGAGATGATGGCACACTATATGCGCGGACGTTACATCCTCGGCGTGACGGAGAAGAATGCGGTTCCGATCCTCAAGCAGAAAGACGGAAGAGTTTTACAGCCGATCTTTACTGACATGCAGGAGTTTATGAAATTCCAGAATGTCAATCGAAACGAAAAAATGAAGACAGCCGTGGTGGAAGCGGCAAAACTTCCGGAACTGATCACAAAAGAGGCGATCGGCGTGACGGTCAACCCGTTCGGCGTCAATCTGGTGCTCCAGCTTCCGGGAAGAGCAAAACCAAACAACTAAGAAACCGGCGCCAGCGTACAAAGAACGTTTTGCCCCTTGTACACCGACGCTGCGAAAAACGGAAATACAAACAGGAGATCATATCGCGTATGAAATTAGGAGAAAAGCAAGTTCTGACAGTCGTAAAAACCGTAGATTTCGGAGTGTATCTGGGAAGCGAGACCGAGCGGGTATTGCTTCCGAAGAAGCAGGTTCCGTCAGGGATCGAAGTCGGAGATCCGATCGAAGTCTTTTTATACAAAGATTCCTCAGACCGGATCATCGCGACAACGCGGGAACCGAAACTGACGTTGGGGAAACTGGCGGTGCTGGAAGTCGCAGATACGAACCGGATGGGGGCGTTTCTGGACTGGGGGCTGGAAAAAGACCTGTTTCTGCCGTTCCGACAGCAGACAGCAAAAGTAAAGAAAGGCGACCGTTGCCTTTGTACCCTTTACATCGATAAGAGTGAGCGGCTTTGTGCGACGATGAAAGTCTACCATATGCTGCGGACGGATTCTCCGTATCAGAAAGACGATCGTGTACAGGGGATCATTTATGACACAAGCGAAGAATTCGGCGTATTTGTTGCGGTGGACAATTGTTATTCTGCAAGGATCCCGAAAAAAGACGTGATCGGAACGATGAAAGTCGGAGACGTGGTGGAAGCCCGTGTCACGGCAGTCAAAGAGGATGGAAAGCTGGACTTGAGCGTTCGCAGAAAGATTCCGGAACAGATGGAGGGCGACGCCGAATATATCCTGCAGAGTATCAGACGGCGCGGCGGAAGCCTGCCGTTTACGGACAAATCCGATCCGGAACAGATCAAACGGGAACTGGGCATGAGCAAGGCTGCATTTAAACGTGCGGTGGGACGGCTTTTGAAGCAAGGAAAGATTGAGATCCAGGCATCACGAATTGTAGAAAAATAAGCTTTGGATAAGCAAAAATATGGCAAAATTGTTCTTGCAATCCGGGGAAAATAAGCTATAATGAAAGCGTAGCAGATAAGAAGGAATTGAGAAAGGAGTTTTCGATATGAAAGTACAGAATATTACAGACATAGAAGCTTTTTTTAAAGCCGTTGACGAGTGCAAAGGCAGAGTAGAACTGGTGACGGGAGAGGGAGACAGACTGAACCTGAAATCCAAGCTTTCCCAGTATGTATCGATGGCGAATATTTTCTCCAATGGTGAGATCCCGGAGCTTGAGATCATCGCATACGAGAAAGAAGATACAGACCGTCTGATCGGATTTATGATCAACGGAGAGTAATTGACGAAAGAGATGCGTTTCGTTAGAAACACATGTTAGATACAAAGGGTACAGGAGGGCAGTTCTCAGATGGGGACCGCCCTTTTTTCAGGAGGCACAGCATGAATTTTGCACATTTGCATGTCCATACAGAATATAGTCTTTTGGATGGTTCAAACAAGATCAAAGAATATGTCGGGCGGGTGAAAGAACTCGGGATGAACAGCGCGGCGATCACCGATCATGGCGTGATGTACGGCGTGATCGATTTTTATCGTGCGGCGAAAGCAGCCGGCATCAAACCGATCCTCGGATGCGAGGTCTATGTGGCGCCCAACTCCCGGTTTGACAGAGAACTTGCCGGAGGGGAAGACCGATACTATCATCTGGTTCTGTTGGCGGAGAATAACACCGGGTACGCGAATCTGATGAAGATCGTTTCCAAAGGATTTGTGGAGGGATATTATTACAAGCCGCGGGTGGATAAGGAAGTACTCAGGACTTACAGCGAGGGGATCATTGCGCTGAGCGCGTGTCTGGCAGGGGAAGTACAGCGCTATATATCGAAAGGGCTGTATGACGAAGCGAAGAACAAGGCGCTGGAATATGAAGAGATCTTCGGAAAAGGGAATTATTTTCTGGAGCTGCAGGATCACGGAATCCCGGAGCAGGCGTTTGTGAATCAGAAGCTGATGCAGATGTCGGAAGAGCTGGGCATTGAACTGGTGGCGACGAATGATGTGCATTACACATATGCCGAGGATGAGAAACCACACGATATCCTGCTCTGCATCCAGACCGGAAAGAAGCTTGCCGACGAGAACCGTATGCGTTACGAGGGCGGACAGTATTATGTGAAATCGCCGGAACAGATGGCGGCGCTGTTCCCATATGCGCTGCAGGCATTGGAGAATACGCAGAAGATTGCGGACCGGTGCAATGTGGAGATCGAATTCGGAGTCACGAAGCTGCCGAAATATGAAGTGCCGGACGGCATGACTTCATGGGAATATCTGAATAAGCTTTGTTTTGAGGGATTGGAGCGTCGGTACGGGAATCCGGGCGAGGAGTTAAAAGAACGTCTGACGTATGAATTGGATACGATCCACAATATGGGGTATGTAGATTATTTCCTGATCGTGTGGGACTTTATCAATTATGCAAAAACCCATGGGATCGCGGTCGGACCGGGGCGTGGATCGGCGGCCGGAAGTATCGTGTCCTATTGTCTGGAGATCACGGACATCGACCCGATCCGGTATCAGCTCCTGTTTGAACGTTTCCTGAATCCGGAACGTGTCACGATGCCCGATATCGACGTGGATTTTTGTTATGAACGCCGGCAGGAAGTGATCGATTATGTGGTGAGAAAATACGGAAAAGACCGGGTCGTTCAGATCGTCACATTTGGTACGCTGGCGGCGCGGGGCGTGATCCGGGATGTGGGGCGCGTGATGGATCTGCCGTATGCGTTTGTGGATTCGATCGCAAAAATGATCCCGCAGGAATTGAACATCACGATCGACAAAGCGTTAAAGATGAATCCGGAGCTGCGCAAGAGCTATGAGAGTGACGAGCAGGTGAAGTATCTGATCGATATGTCGCGAAGACTGGAGGGACTGCCGCGCCACAGCTCGATGCATGCGGCCGGCGTTGTCATCAGTCAGAAGTCGGTGGATGAATATGTACCGCTTTCCCGCGCATCCGACGGTTCGATCACAACCCAGTTTACGATGACGACATTGGAAGAGCTGGGACTTTTGAAAATGGATTTCCTCGGACTCCGTACGCTGACCGTGATCCAGAATGCCGTGAAAATGGCAAAGAAACGTATGCCGGATCTGGACATCGACAAGATCGATTATAACGATCAGGATGTGCTGGATTATATCGGAACGGGAAAGACCGACGGGATCTTCCAGATCGAGAGCGCGGGGATGAAAAGCTTTATGAAAGAGCTGAAGCCACACAGTCTGGAAGACATCATCGCCGGGATCTCCCTGTACCGTCCGGGACCGATGGATTTTATTCCGCAGTATATCAAAGGAAAAAATGATGCAAATTCGATCACATACGACTGCCCGCAGTTAGAACCGATCCTTGCGCCGACTTACGGCTGTATCGTGTATCAGGAACAGGTGATGCAGATCGTGCGGGATCTGGCGGGGTATACGCTCGGGCGAAGCGATCTTCTCCGCCGTGCGATGTCGAAGAAAAAGGCGGATGTGATGCAGAAAGAGCGCCAGATCTTTGTTTATGGCGACGAAGAGAACGGCGTTCCGGGATGTATCAAAAACGGGATCGATGAGAAGACGGCGAACAAGATCTATGATGAAATGATCGATTTTGCCAAGTATGCGTTCAATAAATCCCATGCCGCTGCATACGCGGTCGTGGCGTATCAGACCGCATTTTTGAAATACTATTATCCGGTAGAATTTATGGCGGCGCTGATGACTTCCGTGATTGAAAATCCGCCGAAAGTGGCAGAATATATTTATGCATGCCGGCATATGGACATTAAGATCCTGCCGCCGGACATCAACCGCGGCGTGGCGGATTTTTCCGTGGACGAGGGCTGCATCCGGTACGGTCTGATGGCGATCAAAGGCGTGGGACGTCCGGTCATCGATGTGATCGTAAAGGATCGGGAGGAATTTGGTCCGTTTAAGAATCTGGAAGATTTTATCACGCGGATCTCGATGAAAGATACGATGAACAAGCGCGTGATCGAGAGCTTTATCAAAGCCGGAGCGCTGGACTGTCTCGGCGGAACGCGAAAACAGTTTATGAGCATCTATATCCGGATCGTGGAGCATGTGAGCCAGGAGAAGAAATATGCGATGACTGGGCAGATGACGCTGTTCGATCTGGTGGAAGACGACCAGAAGAGTGAGTTTGAGATCAAACTGCCGGATGTCGGAGAGTACGCCAAAGAGACGAGCCTTGCTTTTGAAAAAGAAGTGCTCGGAATCTACATCAGCGGGCATCCGCTGGAGGCATATGAGGAGACGTGGAAGAGGAATATTTCCGCCACAACGGCGGATTTTCAGCCGGACGAAGAAACCGGACGCGCGAAAGTCCGGGACGGGGCAAAAGAGATCGTCGGCGGGATGATCACCGAGAAGACTGTGAAAGCGACGAAAACCAATCAGATGATGGCGTTCCTTACCGTGGAAGATCTGCTCGGAACAGTGGAGATCGTCGTATTCCCGCGGGACTATGAGAAAAACCGGGAATATCTCGAGGTGGATCAGAAAGTATTTGTCAAAGGACGGGTGTCGGAGGAAGAGGAAAAGGCGAGCAAGCTGATCTGTGAGAAGATCATTCCGTTTGAGCGGACGAAAAAAGAACTCTGGATCCAGTTCCCGGACAAAGCGGCTTACATGGAACAGGAACCGATCGTATTCGGATATCTTGCCGACTCCGAGGGCGATGATGAAGTCGTGATCTACTGCCAGCAGGAGCGCGCAGTAAAGCGGCTTCCGCGCAATCGAAATATCCGGATCGATCCGCAGATCCTTGGAAGGCTGATGAATCATTTTGGAGAAAAGCGCGTAAAAGTGGTGGAAAAGACTATTGAAAACAAAATATAAATAGGGTAGAATAGTACGAAAGTGTTAAAAAATATGCAAACTTTCTTACTCTCAGTCGAAGAGCCGCATATAGACGGCTATTTGCTGTGAGCGGCAAAAAAAGGATTATTTAGAAAGGCGGAAACAAAAATGGCAGAAGATAAGAAAAAAGTTATTTTAGATGAAATCGAAGATACTGTGCGTACGATCGGCGTATTGACTAGCGGCGGAGACGCACCGGGAATGAACGCGGCGATCCGTGCCGTAGTCAGAGTTGCGCTTTCCAAAGGACTGAAAGTACGCGGGATCAGAAGAGGATTCCACGGACTTCTGCGCGAGGAGATCATCGATCTGTCCGCACGCGACGTATCCGATACGATCCAGCGTGGAGGCACGATCCTCCAGACTGCGCGTTGTCAGGAGATGCGCACGGAAGAGGGACAGCAGAAAGCGGCTGCGATCTGTAAAAAATATGGAATCGACGGTCTGATCGTCATCGGCGGAGACGGCTCTTTTGCGGGAGCGCAGAAGCTTGCAAATCTGGGCGTGCGTACGGTCGGGATTCCGGGAACGATCGATCTGGACATTGCATGTACCGATTATACGATCGGATTTGATACGGCTGTAAATACTGCGATGGAAGCGATCGACAAGATCCGTGATACATCCACATCCCATGAGCGGTGCAGTATCATCGAGGTTATGGGACGCGACGCGGGATACCTTGCGCTCTGGTGTGGTATCGCCAACGGTGCGGAGCGTATTCTGATGCCGGAAGAGCATGACTACAATGAAGAAGAACTGATCAAAGATATTCTGCTGAACAAAAAACGCGGAAAGAAGAACTACATCATCATCAACGCGGAGGGAATCGGCGATTCTCTGAATATGGCAAAGAGAATCGAAGAGGCAACCGGAATCGAGACAAGAGCTTCGATCATCGGACACATGCAGCGTGGAGGAAGCCCGACATGTAAGGATCGTGTGTATGCGTCTACAATGGGTGCGATGGCAGTAGAACTGCTCTGTGACGGAAAGACCAATCGCGTGATCGGATATAGAGACGGCAAATTTGTTGACTATGATATCAACGAAGCATTGTCGATGAAGAAAGAAATTTCAGCGTACCAGTACGAGATCGCAAAGACTCTGGCGCTGTAAGAACCGAGTGGAAAGCCCGGAGAGAGGATATGGGTGTGGAAAGTAAGAAGTCGGCGCCGATCGGCGTGTTCGATTCAGGAGTCGGCGGACTGACCGTTGTACGGGAGATTGTCCGTCAGCTTCCAAATGAGAATATTGTATATTTCGGAGATACGGCGAGAGTTCCTTACGGAAGCAAATCCCGCCAGACGATCATCCGGTTTTCGGAGCAGATCATCCGTTTTTTAAAAACGAAAGAGGTCAAAGCGATCGTGATCGCCTGCAATACCGCTAGTGCGCTGGCTCTCGACGCGGTGCGCGATGAGTACGACATTCCGATCCTCGGGGTAGTCGTGCCGGGAGCACGGGCAGCGGTGGAAGCGACCGTGAACAAAAAAGTCGGCGTCGTGGGAACCGATGCGACCGTGCAGAGCGGCGTTTATACAAAGACGATCCGGGAGATGGATCCGGCGGTGGAAGTAATCGAGAAAGCCTGTCCGCTGTTTGTTCCGCTTGTGGAAGAGGGGTTCAAAGAGCATGTGGTGACGCGGGAGATCATCGAGTATTATCTGGAATCCATGCGGGCGACGGATATCGACGCGATGATCTTAGGCTGTACGCATTATCCGCTTTTACGCTCCAAAATCCGGGCATATCTCGGCGACCGGATCCAGATCGTGAATCCGGCGTATGAGACGGCAATGGATCTGCGTGCGCTGTTAAAAGAACAGGCGATGGAAAATGACGGGACAGAGGACCGGAAAAGCCACTATGAGTTTTTTGTCAGCGACGCGGCGGAGAAATTCCGCAAGTTCGCCAATACGGTGATGCCGTTTGATGTTCCGGAGACAAATGTAGTGAATATAGAGGGATATTAAAGCAGGATGACGAAAGAAGTACTTGTGCGCATAGCAGGTCTGCATTTTGATCTGAAAGAAAATGGTGAAACGGATCTTCAGGAGGCAGAAGACGAAAAGATCGAGATCGTCGTTCCGGGACAGTATTTTCTGAAAAACGGGAAGCATTATATTTTGTATGAAGAAATCGAAGAATCCGGTCTCGGTGTGACGAAGAATACGCTGAAAGTGACTGGGGATTACCGGGTAGAGATGAAGAAATCCGGCGTGCTGACGAGCTATATGGTTTTTGAAAAAGGGAAGAAGTACGTGTCTTCTTATAAAACTCCGTACGGACAGATGCAGATCGGGACAGACACGAAAGAACTGACGATAATTTCGGAAGAAGAGAAAATACGGATCTTTGTGCGTTATACGCTGGAGGCAGAGGATGAGGCGGTTGCCGAAAGCAGGATCCGGATCGAGGTCGTTCCGCGGGAATGCGCGTTTCCTGCCTGAAAGACAGCGTACGGTTTTCTTTATGTAAAATGTTTATTCTGACGGAGAACCGCCAATAATAGGAGGTAAACAATATGAGAATCATTGAGGCAAAGGATTACAAAGAACTGAGCAAACAGGCGGCAAACATCATTGCGGCACAGATCGTTATGAAACCGGACTGTGTACTGGGGCTGGCGACCGGTTCTTCACCGATCGGCACATACGATCAGCTTGTGGAGAAGTATGAGAACGGAGATCTGGATTTCTCAAAGGTTTCTTCTGTAAACCTGGACGAATACAGAGGGCTGGATCACGAGAATGACCAGAGCTATTACTACTTTATGCATGAGCACCTGTTTGACCGCGTCAATATTGATGCAGAGAACACCAACGTGCCGGACGGAACAAACCCGGACGCCGAGGCTGAGTGCAAGAGATATGAGGAACTGATCCGTTCATACGGCGGTGTGGATCTGCAGCTTCTCGGACTGGGACACAACGGACACATCGGCTTCAATGAGCCGGCTCCGATATTCGAGAAAGAGACACATTGCGTGGATCTGACAGAGAGTACGATCGAGGCAAACAAACGCTTCTTTGCTTCCGCAGACGATGTGCCGAAGCAGGCGTATACGATGGGGATCGGAACGATCATGCGTGCAAAGAAGATTCTGGTCGTAGTCAGCGGCGCGGATAAAGCGGACATTGTTGCGAAAGCATTTTTCGGAGATGTGACACCGGAAGTGCCGGCTTCGATCCTCCAGATGCACCCGGATGTAACGATCGTCGGAGACGCAGAAGCGCTTGCAAAGATCCCGCGCTAGACAATCGTCTATGTAAATGATGTGTGAAAGTTGTATTTTCTAAAAAAAGAATAAAAATTCTAAAAGAAAACTATCATCAATATAACGAAAAAATAAAACAATGGTTGACTTCCTTTGTATAATTTGTTATAGTGTGCATATGAAGCGAGACAACTGAAGAGACACGAATGGATTGTTACTGTAAGGCAGGCAAAACCAGTTTTCACAGACCCAACATGATCGCTGGGTTTGTAGAACTGGTTTTTATTATTTTTCGGAAGATCCATGTTCAAAATCTCTTTGGAAAAGCTGATGAGAAAGACCGGGAAAGCATATCTGCTTCGAGATAAAAAAGAAGGATCAGTGAGGCGTATGGTAGTCGATAAGGTGATAAATAATAATATTGTGTCAGCTTTTGATGAGACAGGTACGGAAGTGGTTCTGATGGGACGCGGGATCGGCTTTGGAACAAAGCCGGGGAAGCCGATCGTTCCGGAAAAGATCGAGAAGACGTTCCGGATCAAAAGCCAGAGCGTTGCAGAGCAGTTGAAAGAACTTCTGGCAAATATGCCTCTTGAACATGCGGCGATCTCGAATGACATTATCGCTTATGCGAAAGAACAGTTGAAACTCCGTCTGAACCAGAGCATTTATGTGACGCTGACGGATCATATCAATTTTGCGATCGAGCGGATCGGTCAGGGGATCAAACCGGAGAACGCGCTGCTCTGGGAGATCAAGCAGTTCTATCCGCAGGAGTTCCGTCTGGGACAGTATGCGGTGGAATTGATCAAAGAGCGGCTTGGGATGGATATGCCGGAAGACGAAGCCGGGTTTATCGCCCTGCATTTTGTCAATGCGGAATATGGGACGGATATCCGCGACGCACTGAATTTTCCGAATCTGATGAAAGAGATTCTGGAGATCGCACAGGAATCGCTTCAGATCGAACTTGATGAGAGCACGCTTCATTATGAGCGCTTTGTCACACATGTGAAATTTTTACTGCAGCGGATCTACCGGAGAGAACTTCTGACCAATGAGGAGAAAGAACTGGTGGAGATGATGCAGAAGAAATATCCGAGGGAATATGCCTGCAGCCGCCGGATCGCGGACTATATCGAGCAGGCGACGGAATGTAAGCTGTCCGGAGAAGAAGTGATGTATCTTGCGATCCATATCCGGAGAGTGACGATGGCGGAAGACGCCACGGAATAACACATCAAAAGATCAATGAAAAGCAAACATAAAGGAGGAAATAAACGAGATGTTTGGATTTTTGAAGAAGAAAAAAGTTCCGCAGACATTTGTGCTCGGAGCAATGGCAAAAGGAAAGGCGGTTCCGCTGTCCGAGGTCAACGATCCGACATTCAGTGAGGGAATGCTCGGAGAGGGCGTCGCAGTCATCCCGGAAGAGGGAAAATTCTATGCGCCGTGCGATGGTGAGATCGGAATGGTATTTGATACGCTCCATGCAGTGAGCCTGACCTCCGATTTCGGAGCAGAAGTTCTGATCCATGTCGGACTGGACACTGTGAAGATGAACGGAGACGGATTTACCGGTCATGTTCAGGCAGGGGACAAAGTGAAAAAAGGCGATCTGCTTCTGGAAGTAGATCTGGAGAAAGTAAAGGCGGCAGGGTATGATACGATCACCCCGATGCTGATCTGCAATACAGACGAGTATGAGAGCGTGAAGGGATTGTCCGGAAAAGATGTGGTTCCGGGAGACGACATCCTTGCGATCATGCCGAAAGAGTAAAAACAGACAAAAGAGCGAAGCTCAAAAGAAATCATGTATTTTAACCGACAGTGCGTCGGATAAAATAAACAAAGGGATTAAAGAAACAAGTAATGAGAGGTTTTGAGAAGGAGGTACTTTTCATGAAATTCTTACAGAAATTAGGAAAAGCCCTGATGCTGCCGGTAGCGGTTCTTCCGATCTGCGGTATTTTGATGGGTGTAGGTTACTTGCTTTGTCCGGAAACCATGCAGGGCGGAGATATCAATGGAATCGTTCCGGTATTAGGACTGTTTCTTGTAAAAGCAGGCGGGGCGCTGATCGACAACATGGCGATCCTGTTCGCAATCGGTATCGGTGTCGGCATGGCTGATGACAACGACGGTACAGCAGGACTTGCAGCATTGGCTTCCTGGCTGATGATCACAACACTTCTCTCCACAGGAGTTGCATCGATCCTCAGACCTGGCATCGTAGACAACCCGAATATGACACTGGCGTTCGATAAGATCCAGAACCCGTTCATCGGTATCATTGCAGGTATCATCGGCGCTATGTGCTACAATAAATTCAAAGGAACAAAACTTCCGGACTGGCTGTCTTTCTTCAGCGGAAAACGCTGCGTAGCAATCGTAGCTGGAGTTGTTTCCATCATTGTTTCCGCAATTCTGCTGTTTGTATGGCCGCTGGTATTCGGCGCACTGATCGCAGTAGGTGAAGCAATCGTGAGCCTGAAAGCAGTTGGTGTAGGTATCTATGCATTCCTGAACCGTCTGTTGATCCCGACAGGTCTGCACCACGCATTGAACAACGTATTCTGGTTCGATACGATCGGTCTTGGAGATCTGACACACTTCTGGGCAGGCGAGACATCCGCAGATGTAACATGGAGCCTTGGTATGTACATGTCCGGATTCTTCCCATGTATGATGTTCGGTATTCCGGGCGCAGCATTGGCAATGATCCATACAGCAAAAGACAACAAGAAAAAAGTAGCGATCGGTCTCGTTGCTTCCGCAGCAGTCAGCGCATTTGTCTGCGGTGTTACTGAGCCGTTCGAGTTCGCATTCATGTTCCTTGCACCGGTACTGTATGTGATCTACGCTTTGTTATATGGTATCTTCGCATTTATTACGGTATCTCTTGGATTCCGTGCCGGATTCTCATTCTCGGCAGGTGCAACAGACCTTCTGTTCTCCGCGTCACTTCCGGCAGCTGCTAAGACATGGCTGATCGTTCCGCTTGGTATCGCAGCATTTATCGTATTCTATGTGGTATTCCGTTTCGCGATCGTGAAATTCGATCTGAAGACACCGGGTAGAGAAGACGATGACGAAGATGAAACAAAAGTACAGCTTGCAAACGACGATTTCACAACCGTAGCACAGATCATCCTTGAGGGTGTCGGCGGAAAAGAAAACGTTGCATCGATCGACAACTGTATTACAAGACTTCGTCTGGAGATCAAAGATTACACAGCAGTTGATGAGAAGAAGATCAAATCTGCCGGAGTTGCAGGCGTGATCAGACCTGGAAAGAATTCCGTACAGGTTATCATCGGAACAAAAGTTCAGTTTGTTGCCGATGAATTCAAGAAACTGTGTAAATAATCTGAGAAGACATATTTGAAAGAGAACATTAATCCCTTTTGGAAAAGACCGCGTGAAAGCGGTCTTTTTGCATAACACAGGAGGTAAAAGAATATGGAGTATGTATTGGAAGCATGCGTGGACAGTGTGGAATCGGCGATCGCGGCACAGCAGGGCGGCGCGAAACGTGTGGAATTATGCGGAAATCTGATCATAGGAGGGACGAGTCCCGGGAAAGCGTTGTTTCAGGCAGTCCGGAAATATACGGATCTGGAGATCCGGGTTTTGCTCCGACCGAGATTCGGTGATTTCTGCTATGACGAGTATGAATTTGAAATAATGAAAGAAGACGTGCAGATGTACCGGGAGCTGGGAGCGGACGGGATCGTCACCGGGATCCTTTTGCCGGACGGAAGACTGGACAGCGTGAGAATGGGAGAACTGATCCGTGAAGCGGGGAATGCGGATGTGGCGCTGCATCGTGCTTTTGATGTGTGCAGCGATCCGTATGAAACGTTGGAGGGTGCGGTCGATCTCGGAATCAGAACGATCCTGACAAGCGGACAGAAAAATTCTGCGTGGGAAGGTCGGGAACTTCTGCGTGAGCTGGTGAGACGAAGCGACGGACGGATCGAGATCCTGGTCGGAGCGGGCGTTTCGCCGGAAACGATCGAAAAGCTGGTTCCGTTTACAGGGGCGCAGGCTTATCATATGTCCGGAAAAGTCACGCTGGAAAGCAGGATGCAGTTCCGGCGCGACGGTGTGAGCATGGGATTTCCGGGATTCAGCGAATATGAGATCTGGCAGACGGATGCGGATAATATCCGCAGAGCGGTGGACGTACTGGAGCAATTTTAGGAAAGGGACATTCCGGTGCAGCATAGGTCTGTTGTTTTTTTGGAGATAACAGTATTGTTATATTATTAACAATAAAAAGTGCCTGAATAAAAATGTGAGAAAATTAACAAAAAATACTTTTCTTTTCTGATTTCAAGGAGTATAATACAAATATAAATAAAAACGGAATGATTTCAAAGCAGGAGGCGTACACTATGAAACTGGAAAAGAAAAAACTGATCGTAAAACGGGAGTACAAAGAAGTTTATAAGTGCGAGGACGGAATCGTTAAGATTTTTGAAAAAGATCATCCAAAGGCAGATGTGTTTAACGAGGCGCTCAATACGGCGAGAGTCGAGGCGACGGGGCTTGACATCCCATGTGTGAAAGAAGTGAGTCAGGTGGACGGAAAATGGGCGATCCTGATCGAATATAAAGAGGGTACGACGCTTGAAGAGATGATGGAAGCTGATCCGGGAAATCTGGAGAAATATATGGAAGATTTTGTGGATCTGCAGTTGGAGATGCACAGCAAAAAAGCGGCAAGGCTGAACAAGCTGAAAGATAAATTGTCCGCACAGATCAACGGACTGAAAGAGTTGGATGCGACGACGCGGTATGAACTTCTGACCCGTCTGGAAAGCATGCCGAAGCATGACAAAGTATGCCACGGTGATTTTAATCCGAGCAATGTGATCTATGGAAAGAACGGTAAGATGACGATCGTGGACTGGGCACATGCGACACAGGGAAACGCGAGCGCGGATGCGGCGATGACGTATCTTTTGTTCGCATTGAAAGATCAGGAGAAAGCGGATCTCTATATGAAGTTATTCTGTAAGAAGAGCGACACCGCGAGACAGTATGTTCAGCAGTGGCTCCCGATCGTAGCGGCGGCGGAACTTTCCAAGAACAATGAAATTGAAAAAGAATTCCTTATGCGTTGGATCGATGTGATCGATTATCAGTAAAAGGAGTTTCCGGCAGAGAAGATTATTGCGAGCCGCCCCCTCGGAAGATCATTCTGAGAGGACGGCTTCCATATCTTCAGGGAGCGGGGCGGTGAATTCCATCTGCTCTCCGGTGATCGGATGGGGGAAGCAGAGCCGGTGAGAATGCAGCGCCTGACGGCGGATATGTTCCATGTCCGGGTTGTAGAGATAATCTCCGATCAGTGGGTAGCCGAGATATTTCATATGAATGCGGATCTGATGGGTACGACCGGTCTCCAGATGCAGGGAGACGAGGCTGTGCCCGTTTTTTTCTTCCAGCACGCGGTAATGTGTCACTGCCCGTTCACCATGTTCAAAATCAACGACACGCTCGATCACGGAGCCGGGTTTACGCGAGAGCGGCGCGCAGATCGTCCCGGCAGACGGAGTAACGCTTCCGCGGGAGATGGCGAGGTATTCGCGCGTGATCTCATGGCGGCACGCAAGGGAGGACAGGATGTTGGAACTGACCATATGCTTGGCGATGACGGTCAGTCCGGAAGTATCCCGGTCCAAACGGTTCGTGCAGCGGAAAATAAACGGCTTTCCCTGTTCCTGATAGTACCAGGCAAGCGCATTGGCGAGAGAATAGTGATAGTTGTTCATGGACGGATGGATCGGCATCCCGGCAGGTTTGTTGACAACGAGAATATCTTCGTCTTCATAGACGATAGTAAGAGGCAACTTGGTGGGCGGGATCTTTTCGGAAGACTCCGTTTCCTGAATATGGACTTTTAACAAATCTCCTGCCGACAGTGTCTGGGTCAGATAATACCAGACGCCGTTTACGAGAATACTCTCGGGCATCTTTTTCAGTTCCACAAGATTTTGCCGGGAATATCCGCGGCGGCGAAGATATTGCTCGATGCGGAGTCCGGCGTCCTGTTCGGTAATGTGGTAAGTAATGATACGGTCCATGAAGTTCTCCTTCTTGTTTTCGTGTCTGCATTCGGGATGTTTCTTTCCGGTTATCTTTCAGATCATTTCATTTAATATAGAAGAAAAGCATCGCCAGGAAAACCTGTACGATGCTTTTGGGAATTAATAAACGGAGACGGAGGGATTCGAACCCTCGTACCGGCTTAAAACCGGTAAACTGATTTCGAGTCAGCCCCGTTACGGCCACTTCGGTACGTCTCCATATATGCTGTACCTGTCTGTATCCGAACAGAAAACAGGTGATGGATAAAGCAGAGCCGGTGTATACCGACTCTGCACACCAATCCTTATGATAGCGTAAAAGAAATATAAAATCAAGAGATTTTAAATATTTTCTTTGTTATTTTCTTTGTTTTCAGAAGACTTTTCGGAAGATTTACGTTCAGAAGCTTCCGATTTTGTGGCTTCCGACTTTATGGTTTCTGATTTTGTGGCTTCTGACTTTACAACTTCTGATCTGGAAGATTCAGATCTTCGGTGGGAAAGCTCCGGATGTCCGTCGCTTCTTCCTGTTTCGTCTTCCTCATCGATCAAATGTTCCGGCATGAAGAGGTGAACCAGTTCCACACGGTTCTTGTCTAATTTCTCGACAACCAGACGGATGCCGCTTTCTGTCGTGAATTCATCGCCGACTTCCGGAAGACGATCCAGATGTTCGATCAGGAAACCGCCGAGGGAGTCGAAATCCTCGGATTCCAGCATTGCTTTCGGATGCTCGTCCAATTCCAGACGGTCATTTAAGTCATCCAGACTGATCGAACCTTCGACCACATATTCGCGGTTATTGACCTGTGTGACAAATTCTTCTTCGTTCTCATCGTATTCGTCATGGATCTCTCCGACGATCTCCTCAAGAATATCTTCCAGAGTGATGATCCCGGCAGTCTCGCCGTATTCATCCAATACGATCGCGATATTTAAGGAAGCGTCTTTCATCTCGACGAGAAGCTCGGAGATGTTCTTATATTCATAAGTAAAATAAGCCTCACGCAAAATATCCCGTACCTGGAAATGTTCTCTGTTTTCAAACAAAAGAAGATCTTTCATATTGATCGTTCCGATCACGTTATCGGTCGTATCTTCATAGATCGGAAGTCTTGTAAACTTATATTCTTTAAAAATATCAATGAGTTCGGCGTAGCTGCTGTTGACGTCTGCAAAAATGACGTGGACCCGGGGAACCATAACGTCTTTGGCTCGCGCATCTCCAAGATCGAACACATTGTAGATCATCTCTTTTTCTTCAGACTCGATTACCCCATCTTCGTGGCTGACATCCACAATGGTGCGGAGTTCATCTTCTGTCATGGTGTTGTTCTTCGCTTTCGGATCGACACGGAATAAACGCAGGATTCCGTTACAGATCAGATTGATGATGAAAATGAACGGCGTCATAATAGTCATAAATATTTTGATGATCGGAATATATGCAAGTGCCAGATTCTGAGCTTTGATCGTCGCAAGGTTCTTCGGTGTGATCTCTCCGAAAACGAGGATCGCAACCGTCATAAAGGCGGTCATAATACTGACCATATATCCGCCGAAATTGTAAGCGATCGTTGTGGCGAGCGCTGTGGCACAGATATTCACGATGTTGTTTCCGATCAAAATGGCGCTCAGCATCTTGCCTGTGTGCTTCTCCGTAATCTCAAGTACGGCTGCGGCACGTTTGTTGCCGTCGTCGGCAAGGGCACGCATCTTGATCTTGCTGACAGTAGTCAGCGAAGTCTCCGCGGATGAAAAAAATCCGGATAATAATAGTAATAATATAAGTACGATAATTTGTATGGCGTCACTCGAATCCAATGATCTGATCACTCCTTTGATATCATAAAATTTACTTCTGTTTTCATTAGCGTGTACGCTGATTGAGGATAACGCTGAAAATTACCGAAATTACGCGGTTTGAGGCGTGTTTCCCCTTGTACATCGACGCTACGAGTACACGAAAATAATATACATCATTTAAACGGAATTTGCAAGTTCTTCGCGCTTTTACTGGCAATTAGGGAAAAAGTATTGTATCATGTGAAATAGAAATCATACTATCCGAGAACTACCCGTATATCCTCCCGCGGTCAATGATGACAAAAGCCGGGGACAGGATGAAATCATGATGAAGCTAAGAGACAGAAATAGAAGTGAAATGGAGAAAAAATATGAGTTTATATGATGAATTGTGTCAATGTCTGGATCAGTCCAATGTCTCAAAAGACGAGCCGATGAGCCGGCATACGACATTTCGTGTCGGCGGACCGGCTGATTTTTTTGTGACGCCGACGGAGGAAGAGGAAGTCAGAGCGGTTGTGAATCTGCTTAAAAAGGAGAACGTTCCATATTATGTGATCGGAAACGGAAGCAATCTGCTCGTCGGGGACGGCGGCTACCGGGGCGTGGTCATCCAGATCTGTAAGAATATGAACAAGATCCGCGTGGAAGGCGATATGGTGTATGCGCAGGCAGGCGCATTGCTTTCCAAAACTGCGGCGCAGGCGCTGGAACATGCACTGACCGGCATGGAATTTGCATCCGGCATTCCGGGAACACTCGGCGGTGCGGTGATGATGAATGCCGGAGCTTACGGCGGAGAAATGAAACATATTTTGTACAACGCACTTGCATTGACAAAAGACGGCGAATTTCGGGTTGTCCCGGCAGACCGGATGGAACTGGGATACCGGAGCAGCGTTTTTGCCAAAAACGGAGACATTGTGCTGAGCGCACAGCTGAAACTTCAGCCGGGAGATCCGGAAAAAATCCGTGCATATATGGAGGAATTGAAAGAAAAGCGTGTGACAAAACAACCGTTGGAATATCCGAGTGCGGGAAGTACGTTCAAACGTCCCGAGGGATATTTTGCGGGAAAACTGATCGAGGATACGGGACTGCGTGGATTCCGTGTCGGAGGCGCACAGGTTTCGGAGAAACACTGTGGATTTGTGATCAACCGGGAGAATGCGACGGCGGCGGACATCGTTTCATTGATGGAGCAGGTGGCGGACCGTGTGGAAGCGAAGTTCGGCGTACGGCTGGAACCGGAAGTAAGACGGATCGGGGAGTTTTAAGAGATTTAAGTTAGGGGACGTACAGATGAGATTTGTAATTGTGACGGGAATGTCGGGCGCGGGGAAATCAACGGCATTGAAAATGTTGGAAGATATGGGATATTTTTGTGTGGATAATCTGCCCATCGCGCTTGTGACGAAATTTGGAGAAATGCTGACAACGCCGGATTCGGAACTGAACAGAGTGGCGCTCGGGATCGACGTCCGAAGCGGAGAAGCGTTGGACGGACTGGAACAGCATTTGAAAGAACTGGACGAAAAGGGCATTTCTTATGAGATTTTGTTTTTGGATGCGAAATCGGATGTGCTTGTCAAACGATATAAGGAAACACGCAGGCAGCATCCGCTCGGCGGAATCGGACATGTGGATGTGGGGATCGCGAAAGAGCGCGAGAAGATTTCGTTCTTAAAACTGCGGGCGACTTATATACTGGATACAAGTAAGATGCTGACACGGGAATTGAAAGCGGAATTGGAAAAGATCTTCGTGGAGGGAAAAGATTTTAAAAATCTGTATGTGACGGTGATGTCGTTCGGGTTCAAATACGGAATCCCGCAGGATGCGGATATTGTACTGGACGTCCGGTTTCTTCCGAATCCTTATTATATAGAAGATTTAAAAGAAAAAACGGGAAACGATCCGGAAGTGCAGGATTATGTGATGAACAACGAGCGAGCCGAATTGTTTGTGAAAAAACTGGAAGATCTGGTGCAGTTTTTGCTTCCGAATTACATTTGGGAGGGGAAGAACCAGCTTGTGATCGCGATCGGATGTACAGGAGGAAAACATCGTTCGGTGACGCTTGCGAACAGGCTTTACGAATTTGTGAGCGGGAATGAGCATTATGGCGCGCGGATCGAGCATCGTGATATTGAAAAGGATGCGGTCGTAAAGGCGAAATAAGCCGGGAAGAGGGAAAATAGCAGATGTCATTTTCGGGAAAAGTAAAAGAAGAACTTTCGAGACAGTGGAGCAGTGCAAGGCATTGTCAGATCGCGGAATTGGCGGCAATGCTCAGCGTTTGCGGATCGATCGTGATCGACAGCAGGAATCGATACGGGATAAAAATCCATACAGAAAATATCGCTGTTGCAAGAAAGGTCTTTACATTGATCAAAAAAACATTTAATATAGAATCTGATATCTCGGTCAGGAGAAATATTTTGCGGCAGAGCGTCTCTTATTCCATCATTGTGAAACAGCATCAGGACGCCCTGCGTATTCTTCAGGCAACGAAGCTAACAGAGGAGTATCAGAACGGATTTGAGGAGATCCATATCGTGAATCCGATCGTGGTACAGCAGCCGTGCTGCAGAAGAGCATTTATTCGCGGCGCATTTCTGGCGGCTGGCTCGATGAGTGATCCGGAGAAATCGTATCACTTTGAGATCGTCTGCGCGGCAGAAGCGATGGCTGAACAGGTGAAAGAGCTGCTCTGCAGTTTTGAGACGGACGCAAAGATCGTCCAGAGAAAAAAGGTCTACGTTGTCTATGTAAAAGAGGGATCTCAGATCGTTGATATTTTGAATATCATGGAAGCGCATGTATCTTTGATGGAACTGGAAAATGTACGGATCTTAAAGGAGATGCGAAATACCGTGAACCGCAAGGTGAATTGTGAGACTGCCAATATCAATAAAACGGTCTCTGCTGCGGTGAAGCAGGTGGAGGATATAACGTATCTGCGTGATACGATCGGGTTTGAGAAGTTGTCCGAGGGATTGGAAGAGATTGCACTTGCCCGTCTTTCACATCCCGAGGCGTCACTAAAAGAACTGGGCGAGCTTTTATCGCCTCCGGTGGGTAAATCGGGGGTGAATCACAGACTCAGGAAATTGAGTGAGTTGGCAGAAAAGGTAAGGCAAGAACAAGGAGGGTTATTATGATTAAGACACCGGTTGTTGTAAGACATGAGAATGGTCTGGATGGAAGACCGATCGCTTTGTTGGTACAGGAGGCAAGCCAGTACGCAAGCAGGATTTATATTCAGATGGGCGATAAGCAGATCAATGCAAAGAGCATTATGGGAATGATGAGTCTGAACTTAAGCGAGGGCGAGAAAGTAACGGTTCTCACCGAGGGAGAAGATGAAGAGATGGCAGCAGAAGGGATCAAGACTTTTTTTGCAAATGTAAAAGCTTGATGAGCGATTGTTGATCAGATAGAGGAATCAGGTTTGAAAGAGGGTGTACGGAAGAAGTACAGCCTCTTTTATAAATGAAAGAGACCGTCCGTCTGTATCCGGAAAATCACATTTTTCCGGAGGAAGAGATCATTGCAGACGAATGAGAAAATAGCAAGACGGGAAAACAGCAGGATATGAGACATTAAGGAGCTGGAAAAATGGAGAATGTGATAGAGAAATACACGGATAAGGATCAGAACAGACGAAAAAAAATGTTGTTTATTTATAATCCGAATGCAGGAACGGGAGTGCTGAAGCCGAACCTGTCGGATATTCTGGATATTTTTGTGAAAGGCGGGTATGAAGTGACCGTTTATCCGACGCAGAAATATCATGATGCGCTGGCGAAAACGATCGCGTATACCGAACCGTACGACCTGGTTGCATGCAGCGGAGGCGACGGTACGCTGGATGAGGTCGTAACGGGGATGTGCCGCCGAAAAGAAATGGTTCCGATCGGTTATATACCGGCGGGGACGACCAATGATTTTGCAAGCAGCCTGCATATTTCAAAAGATATGCTGGAAGCGGCGGATACGGTTGTGAACGGAGTACCGTTTTCGTGTGATGTCGGAGTGTTCAACGATGACTTTTTCGTATATATTGCGGCTTTTGGACTGTTCACCGATGTGTCTTATGAGACAAAGCAGAGTATGAAAAATGTGCTCGGTCATCTGGCATATGTGCTGGAGGGGGCGAAGCGTATTTTTAACGTTCCGTCTTATCATATCCGTGTGGAACATGACGGAGAAGTGCTGGAAGAGGATTTCATGTTCGGTATGGTGACAAATTCCCGTTCAGTTGGCGGATTCAGAGGGATCATCGGACGTGATGTTATTTTTGATGACGGAGTGTTTGAAGTGACATTGATCAAGACACCGCGGAATCCGATCGAATTGAATGAGATCGTCGCGGCGCTTGTGATCCGGCAGATCGATTCAAAGCATATGTATTCGTTCAAGAGCAGTTGTGTGAAATTTACTTCGTTTGAGGAGATTCCGTGGACACTGGACGGAGAGTTCGGTGGTGAGCATGACGAGGTTCTTGTCCAAAATAAAAAGCAGGGACTGCAGATCATGATCAAAGAAAGTACAAAACAGCATTTCGAGGAGAAGAAAGAAGCACTTCAAAGTGCGATGGAGGAATTGAGCGCGGAAGAGGTAGTGATGGTCGTGACAGAAGAAACAGAGACAGAAAATACCTGGGATCAGGAATAAAGAAAAATAAACGGAAATAGTAATAGGGCTGATGTTTCATTTGATATTTGAAACACCAGCCCTAAAATTATGGGAATCAGTCTGTCGGCAGAAAATAAAAAACCCGTAACTTAGAAGTTACGAGTTTTGAAAGTGACTCCAAGGGGAATCGAACCCCTGATTCCAGCGTGAGAGGCTAGCGTCTTAACCGCTTGACCATGGAGCCATATGATGTTGTGTGAGGTGTTTCTCCCACAAGCAAGGATTAATATACCATAGATATGAGGAGAATGCAAGTGGAAAATGAAAAAAAGTGAAAAAAGTTGATGGGAAGTTGTGTTGTAGTGAGTGTTAGTGGTGTTAAGAAGAGCGCAGAAGCGAGTTCTTTTTCTTTTGGGTGATTTTATTGTGTTACGAATGGAAATCGGGTAAAATAGGACACAGAAAGCAGGTGAAGGAAACATGGCTAAAACTTTTTTGTGGATAGAAGACCGTAAAGGAAAAGCGAGTTATACATTTTGGGAAAATCTTATGAAACAACTTCGTCCGGATGTAATCGTTGAAAGTAAAAAGAATAATAGCGAGTTAGTGAAAGCGGTAAAGACATTGCAAGATGAAGAAAATAAATATATCATTGTTTTTGATAATTCTTTCGACAATCTATAAGTTGTAATGGAACAGAAGCGTTTGAAGAAATCTGTGAATGGGAAGAAAAATGTTTTTCTACTGGATATTATTTGCTTTGAGTATATTCTTTTAGAGTTTCAAGAACTGATAGAATGGATTTATGCTCCAGAGGATGAGTTTTTAGAAAAAAGAGCTGGGACAATCGCAGCAAGACACAAACTTGTAGAAGCCTTGCAGGATGATGATTTTAACTATAAAGGGATTCATGAAATAATAGAATATGATAAAAATATTAAAGAACATAACATTGAGCAATTATCAGCAAAGCTGCTATTTGATCTGACAAGAAATACCGGATTTGAAGTATCAAAAGGTGTACTTGGAGAATGTTGGATAAAGTCTTGTTGTGAATGGAAAGAGCGTCAGGAAGACGACATCTGCGGTTTAGATCATAACAGACTGTCTGTGTTTGATAAAATGAAACGAATTTATGTTGGAAGCGCATTGAAACTACAGTTTCCGAAAGTTGGATTGGAGGTAGTGGCATGATAACGATTTTTAAAAACAAGAAGGACATACCTCATGATAAAGAATATATAGAACTGAATGATATATTTTTTAATCAGAATACGGCGACAAAACTGGATGATAGGGCAGCGAAGTATATTCAAATGATAGATGGCTCGGAACTTCTCAGTAAATATAAAATACGTTCACGGTTTGAGGATATTACATTGAATACAGATCAACTTTCCACAGGATGTAAAACTGTATTGAATGTATTATATTTTCCGAACAAGGTGTTTTGTCTGAAAGAATGTGGAAATAATGCGTTGGAGATATTATATGGTTTTGAAGAGGGATATGTGTATAGTGAATATGCAATGATTCCTTTTGATATGGAACGTGTGAAGGTTCAAACTAGAGAATGTAAAGTGATTGAGGATTATGAAGAATTAAAGGAGTGGTGGGAAAATGAAGAGTAAACCGATTGTAATGGAACATTTTTCAACAGCGCATACCTCGTTTGTGGTGAACTTTATATTTACCAATAATATCACAATCTTAATGGGAGACTCGGGAACGGGAAAGACAGCAACATTTTTGTTTATCAGAGAATGTATGGCGATTAATCCTCAAATTTTGTGTTTGGATAATTATGATTATCAAAAAAATATAAAAGAAATAATCAGACAGACAGAGGGAAAATTGGTTGTCATTGATAATGCAGATATTTTATTAGATGATGATACAAGGAAGTATATTTCATTAGATGATAAAAATCAGTATCTGATTATTGGAAGAAATCCAAAGAATCTGTTTGCAACGAAAGAAAATCTGTTTGAATTAGTAAGTGAAAAAGTCGGAGAGCAGACGGTGTTTACGATAGAGCCGTATTTATAAAATGGAACTTATGTATTGAGAATTACAGGTGGCTGCAGAATTGCAGGAGAGTGCATTTGGCAGCACAGTAGAGAAAGAACAGGAAGGAGAAAATGGATGCTTGCACTGAGGAAAGTGAGATTTGAAGCAAAGAAAATGAGAATCTTGAATTTCGCACATTTTTAAAATGTCATGCGGATGAAAAAGAACTGGACGAACAGTTTAAAAGACTTCACAATGAACTGTTTTCAAACTATGATTGCAGTAGATGCAGAAATTGTTGCAGAATGTATCATGGAAGTATTTCGAGTGAAGATTTGGAAAAAGATGCGAAATTTTTGGATTTGACAAAAGAGCAGTTTGTTGAGAGGTGTTTGATTAAAAATGAAGTAGAAGATATATATGAGATAAAGAATAAGCCATGCGATTTTCTGTAAGATGATGGTAACTGTAAATTAGGAGAATGCAGACTGGAGAGCTGTAAAAAATATCCTTATACGGATCAAACGGATAGGTTGCAGAGACTGTATAGTGTGCTCAATGCGGTGGAAGTCTGTCTGGTGGCGTTTGAGATATATGAGAGATTGAAAAAAGAATATGGATTCCGATATAGATACGGACACAGTTCTGGGAAACTTTATTGAAGATGATGCTGATGAAATGGTACGAATTATAGAAAAACAGTTTGGAGAGTTGGCGGTCGATTATTTACTTAACCAGAAAGAAGCAGAAAAAGTTGCGGATAATTTGCAAGGGAAACTTGATGGAAAGATCTTAAAAAAAGATGTATGCAAGTACAGATAGAAAAGATTTTGCACGAGACATTCTTATTCCGTTAATTGAAAGTGAAGTTTCTAAGCGTAAGAAAGTAATGCTTCCAACAGATGAGCAGATGAGCCAAGGGGTGAGGATAGCATCAGGAACAAAGGTGTATGAGTTGGTGGAGGAATTGGCAAAGTATTTGCCGGAGGAGATAAAGCAGTCTATTTAACGGATAATGTGATAGAAAGATTTAAAAGAAGAATTTATAGAATTGCAAGGAGACTAAAGATGGAATTATTTACAAGCATGGGATTTGAGAAAAATCCATTTTCAAAATTTTCAGCGGAAGATGAGTATAAATATTTGAAAGAGATATATGAAGTTCCTAAATTTTATCAGACACTAATGGATGAGATTGTTGAAGGAAATAGTAGATATTTATTAGGTGAAAGAGGAATTGGAAAATCAGCATTAATGTTTTATTTAATTGAAGATTTAAAAAATAAAGACATTTATTCAATTTTAATAGATGAATACGATGGAATACCAACAAAGAACAACGAGCGTGAATTATTGACTTTGATAGAAAAGAATGTTGTTACCAAACTTGGTGTGGAATTGTTGTGTGATAAATCTAAAATAAAAAAACTTAAGAAAGATGACAGAGAAAAATTAACCTTTTTGATAAATATTTTTTTTAAGAATATAAGTAAACACAAAGTAAAAGAATTATATGAAGAAGTTTCCAAAACAAAAAAGAAAAATTTTTTTAAAAGATTATGTAATGCGTTTTTAATAAAACCTATAAATACGATTCTTTCAGGGGCAACTACGGTTGTGGGAAGTACAGTGAGTCAAGCATTGGGGTTACCTGTAATTGACAATAATGTAGTTTATTTGCAATTTATTTCGGAATTATCAGAAAGAGATAGTGTAAGAGATTATTCAAAAATGAATTATAAAGACCTCAAAGAAATACTGAGAGAAACGGCATTGATTTTAGGGAAATTAGGTTATAAAAAATTAATTATTTTCTTTGATAAAATAGATGAATATGCGAAGTTAAAATCACAAATTGAGTCCATTGTTGAATTTATTGAACCAATTGTAACTGATACAAGTTTGATATATTCCAGAGAATTTGGTTTTGAATTTTTGCTATGGAGTAAATTGAAAGAAAAGATGAAAGAAAAGCAAGTTCGCTTTGATAAAACAAGACCAATTGATATTGATTGGAGCAATGATGAATTGAAAAAAATTTTGTCTCGTCGATTATCCTTTTTTTCAAAGAATAAAGTTAAAATGGAAATGATTTTTAGTGATGGGAAGATATTAGATAGGATTATTGAACTTGCAAATGGTTCTCCAAGGCAAATGACTATGCTTTTGGCAAGGATATATGAAGAACAATCAAAGATTGATACCAATGCAACCGGTTTTTCAGAGAAAGCAGTACAATTAGGGATGAATAATTTTTGTCAAACATTTGAGTATGAACTTTTTTATCCTAAGATGTCGATAAAAGATGTGGTAAATAGAATTCTAAAGGTTGGAAAAATTGATTTTACGATTAGTGATTTGGCTAGTGCGACTAAAAAATCGCAACAGACAGCAAGTAATTGGATTCGAACAATGAAAAATGTAGGTTTTGTAGAAGAAACAGAAGGGGTTAATGGTGGAAGAGCAAAAATGTACAAAGTCATTGAACCTAAAATCCAATATATGATAGAAAATGAATTAATTTATTTAGGGTAGATGTTAAGATGTAAAAATGTAGACAATACATATTGTTACAAAAATGATAGCGCATTTATCAATGATATAAACAATTAGAATATTGGTTATTCTCTCCTGCATACATTGTAACAACAATAAGTGCAGAGGTTATCACATGAAGGATTATATCGAGGAGAGAGCCGTCGAGATTGCAAATTATATTATAGAACATAATGCAACGGTGCGTCAGACAGCAATGCAGTTTGGGATCAGTAAAAGTACGGTGCATATAGATGTAACAAAAGAGGCGTTTTTGCGAAGGTTGTTTATGAGGTGAGGTAAAAGGGAAAATAACATTATATATAGGGAGTGTTGGTTTTGAATAAGTATTTGCAGAAACCAAATATATGGAGGAAAAGCTCGGTGTAGACCGGGCTTTTTTGCATATGTGGGAATGTAGAAAATTTAATGCTTGTGCATTTTAGAAGGTCTTTTTATATTCTTATTCTTATTGTATAATAAAAAATATAGACATGAAAAGAATTTAAAATGAATGTGTTGAAAAGAAAATTATTGATTTAGAATAGTACTATATTTTGATAGATACGAATAAATGGAGGATGATAGAATGGCTGAGCAGGAAAATAGTAAAGAGTTGATTAGTGTATTGTGGAGTGGGGCGGATATATTGCGTTCAAAAATGGATGCAAATGAATATAAAGACTATCTTTTAGGAATTGTTTTTTACAAATATTTATCAGATTCCTTTTTAATAAAGGTTTATGATTTGCTTTATGATGAAAAACCAGAAACATTAAAAATTGCTCTGGATGCATACCGTGATGCTTTGAAAGATGAAAGTGCAGAAGAATTGAAAGATGAAATAAAATCAACTTGCCACTATGTGATTGAGCCAGAATTGACTTACACAAGTTTTGCAGAGGCTGCGCGAAATAATTCTTTTAATCGAGAACAATTACAAAAAGCATTTAATAATATTGAACAGAGTGATCCGTTATTTGCGGATTTATTTACAGACATTGATTTGTATTCTAATCGTTTGGGAACGGGGGATCAAAAGCAAAGTGATACAGTTGCCAGTTTGTTAAAAGAAATTGATAAGGCAGATTTATTGAATACCGATACAGACGTATTAGGGAATGCTTATGAGTATTTGATTGGTCAATTTGCTTCTGAAACAGGAAAAAAAGCTGGTGAATTCTATACCCCGCAAGCTGTTTCAAAAATTTTGACCAGAATTGCTATTTCTGGACAGGAGGGTAAAAAAGGGCTATCCATTTATGATCCATGTATGGGTTCAGGTTCTCTTCTGTTGAATGCAAAAAAATATGCATTAGAGTCGAATTATATTAAATATTATGGACAAGAATTGATGACTTCTACTTATAATTTAGCACGTATGAATATGTTTTTGCATGGCGTAGCGCCGGAAAATCAAAAGTTGAGAAATGGTGATACTTTAGACAGTGACTGGCCTACGGAAGAAGAAACAGATTTTAATATGGTACTGATGAATCCGCCATATTCAGCAAAATGGAGTGCGGCTACCGGGTTCCTGCAAGATGAACGTTTTAGTGATTATGGAGTTTTAGCACCGAAGTCAAAAGCTGATTATGCATTCTTGTTGCATGGTTTATATCATTTGAAAAATAATGGAACAATGGCAATTGTATTACCGCATGGTGTGTTATTCAGAGGAGCTGCTGAAGGAAAAATTCGAGAAAAATTGTTGCGTTCTGGAAATATTTATGCAGTAATTGGATTACCGGCAAATTTGTTTTATAATACATCAATCCCAACTTGCATTGTTGTTTTAAAGAAACACAGAGATGGTAGAGATGTCTTGTTTATAGATGCTTCAAAAAAATTTGAGAAGGGTAAAAAACAAAATACAATGACGGATGAGCATATAGATGCCATTGTAAATTTATATCATAATCGTAAAACAGTAGACAAAGAATCTTATCTTGCCAGTTTTGAGGATATTGAGAAGAATGATTTCAACCTTAATATTCCAAGGTATGTGGATAATTTTGAAAAAGAAGAAGAGATTGATTTAAAAGAACTTTTAGAGGAAATGAAAAAGATAGATGATGAGTTGGAAAACGTTCAGAAGGAAGTAGTATCTTGTTTAAAAGATTTAACATCTTCGGATCAGGATTTTATGTCATCCATAAAATGTCTTATTGGAATGATTGAGGGGTGATGATATGAGTAAACCGAAAATTCGTTTTAAAGGATTTATAGAAGATTGGGAACAGCGTAAGTTTTCTGAGTTGGTAACAATTGAGCGTGGTGGATCACCTAGACCGATAGATAAATTTATCACGAATGATGAAAATGGATTGAATTGGGTTAAGATTGGTGATGCTCCAGAACAGGGAAATTATATTACTCAAACAGCAGAGAAAATTAGACCTGAAGGACTCTCTAAAACTAGAGAAGTTCATCCAGGAGATTTGATTTTATCAAATTCGATGAGCTTTGGAAGACCATATATAATGGCGATAGATGGCTGCATTCATGATGGTTGGCTTGCTATTCGAGATACCAAAAAGAACTTTGATTTAAAGTTTCTTTGTACTTTACTTGGAACAGATGGCATGCTCAATCAATATAAGGCTATGGCGGCAGGAAGTACCGTTAATAATCTTAACAAAGAACTGGTGGGGGGTACTACAGTTGCATTCCCAATGGTGGAAGAGCAGATAAAGATTGGAGATTATTTTACTACCATCGACCACCTCATCACTCTTCACCAGCGGAAGTACGAAGAAATGAAAAAATTTAAAAAATGTATGCTCCAAAAGATGTTCCCACAAAATGGAAAAAATATTCCAGAAATTAGATTTGAGGGATTCACTGAAGATTGGGAACAGCGTAAGTTATCAGATTGTGCAGGATTTAGACGGGGTTCATTCCCTCAACCATATGGAAATAAAGATTGGTATGATGGTGAAGGTGCTATGCCATTTGTTCAAGTGGCAGATGTTTCAAACGATATGAAGCTTGTAAATGATACTAAACAGAAAATAAGTAAATTGGCACAACCAATGAGTGTTTTTGCCGAAGAAGGATCTGTTCTGGTGACATTGCAAGGTAGCATCGGGCGTGTTGCAATTACGCAATATGGGGCTTTTGTGGATAGAACAGTCTTAATATTTGATAAATATGAAGATGGAATTGATAAGCGATTTTGGGCATACATAATCAAGGAAAAATTTGAGGACGAAGCAAGAAAAGCACCTGGTGGAACTATAAAAACTATTACAAAAGAAGTTTTGTCAGAGTTTGATTTAATGCTACCGAGTTATGCGGAGCAGAGAAAACTGGCAGATTATTTGATAAGCCTCGACCACCTCATCACTCTTCACCAGCGGAAGTATGAAGAATTGCAGAAAATTAAGAAGTTTATGTTGCAAAATATGTTTATTTAAAGAATTAGTGTAAATTTGGAACTGAAGTAGGTAGATAAAAATAAGAAGCATATAAAGAGAAATGGTATGAGAAAAACAGATGGCTTACGATGTAAATAGGTGTTTACCAAAAAACAGGAGGTTTTACATGAGTGAAAAGAAAAAGAAAATAGGTTTTACTGTTGCGTGTGTAAATGAATTTGCACAACATTATAATCTCAGCATACAAGAAGCATTTCGTTACCTTTTTCAATTTAAAGGTATTGCATTTATAAAAGAAAATTATGAAGTTGAGCATACCTTAGACTTTGGGACAATAATAGAAGATTTAGGAATGTTGTGTCGAAAAAATGGAGGCGTGTTATGAGATTATATCACGGAAGCAATATTGTAATTGATAGTATAAATTTGGCGATGTGCAGACCATATAAAGATTTTGGAAAAGGATTTTATTTGACAGACATAAAAGAGAAGGCAGAAAACATGGCTGTAAGGGTATCAAAGATCTATGGCGGTTCTCCTGTTGTAAATACTTTTGAAATACAAGATGATTTCAGAAAAATAGATGATATCAGGGTTAAAGATTTTGGCTTAGAAACAACGGAAGAATGGGCAAAATTTGTCATGAATAATAGAAATAGATCATTTACAAATGTGAAAGACACTTTATGTAATAAGGATAATAAATTTGACATTGTTATAGGACCTGTAGCGGATGATAATATGGCATTATTGTTTCGCCAGTATGAAAATGAAATTATTGATTTTGAAACCTTGTTGAAAGGAATGATATATAAGAAGACATCATCGCAGTATTCTTTTCATACAGAAAAAAGTATAAAACTTTTACGAAAGGTAGGAGGTTAGTATGGGTAAGCAGGAACAGTTGATCGAATATATAGTTCAGGATATTGTTGATATGTTCTCTTCAGATCAGGACATAGAATATGATGAGGCTATGAATAAGTTTTATAATTCAAAAGTCTTTGAAAAACTTCAGGATAAAGGAACAGGTTTATATATGGAAAGCTCAGAATATGTTTATGATCTTTTTAAAGACGAGATGAATTTTGGACATATTATTCAAGCAGAAATATAAGATTTATAGGATATAACTTCATATCATCGTAAGTGCGAAGATGTAGTAAAATATAGGAAAACGCTTGGGAACAGCGTAAGTTAGGGGATATACTTGAAAGAAGAGTTGAGCAAAGACAACAATCAGAAGAATATCCTCGTTTAGCTTTTGCTTCTGGGCAAGGTGTGATCCCTCTTAGTGAACGTAGAACAAACAATAGAGAGCAGCTTATAAAAGATGAGTTTACAAAGAAGTATCTTGTAACAGAAATGGATGATATTGTATATAATCCTGCTAATGTGAAGTATGGGGCAATAGATAGAAATAAATGCGGAAGAGGTTTGATTTCGCCTATTTATGTAACTTTTACAACAAATGAAATTTCTGGTTTTATTGAACGCATTGTAACTTCACATGATTTTCAACAAAAGGCTTTAAGATTTGAAGAAGGAACCGTTACAAAACGTCAGTCCGTTAATCCAGAAGATTTTATAACTATAGATATAGTAGTAGCACCACAGAGAGAAGAACAGAAGAAAATTAGTGATTATTTTGATCAACTTGACCATCTTATCACTCTTCACCAGCGGAAGCTATTTTATGGAAAAAGTGTACTAAATCATATAAAATTATATGAATTGACGTAAAGGGGGAAAATATTATGCCAGAATTAGAGGCAATGATAGAGAAAAAATTGATTGAGCAGTTAGTTTATGGAGAGTCTCAATGGACATATAGAGAAGATTTAAAAAACGAAGAAGATTTATGGAAAAATTTCAAGTATATTTTGGAACAAAACAATAAAGAACGGTTAAATGGAGAAAGTTTATCGAATACAGAATTTGAACAGGTCAAAAACCAATTACAATTTTCATCATTTTATAAGGCTGGGGAATGGTTGGTTGGAGAAAATGGAAAGGTTCAGGTTCATGTACAGCGTGATACTGAGCGGTTACATCTTGTAGTACTGAATCACGAACATATTGCAGGTGGCAGTAGTGTTTATGAAGTAATCAATCAGTATAATGCATTGAAATCAGATGATGAGAAAGTAATTTCAGGAAGAGATAGAAGATTTGATGTAACATTGATGATTAACGGTCTTCCGATGATACATATAGAACTAAAAAATAAGCAACATTCTTACATGGATGGATTTTGGCAAATTAAAAAATATATTGGAGAAGGAAAATTTACCGGAATTTTTTCAGCAGTGCAAATGTTTGTGATTAGTAATGGGGTGGATACAAAATATTTTTCAGCGGCCAGTGATACAGAATTAAATCCTAAATTTATTAGTGGATGGTTAGATCGGGAAAACAATCCAGTTTCAGATTATCTTGATTTTGCAAAGAGTGTACTTAGAATTCCGGAAGCACATGAGATGATTTCAAGATATACAGTATTAGATGAAGATGCTAAACGTTTAATATTGTTACGCCCATACCAAATTCATGCAATCGAGGCAATACGGGAAGCATCAAAACAGGGAAAATCAGGGTTTGTATGGCATACGACCGGTTCAGGAAAAACATTGACTTCTTATAAAGCAACGCGAAACTTGCTGATGGATATTCCGTCTATTGATAAGGCTATTTTCTTAATAGACCGAAAAGATTTGGATACGCAGACGACGATGGCATTTCAGGCTTATGCAAATAATGATTTGGTTGATGTAGATGAAACGGATAATGCGAACGATTTAAAGAAAAAATTGAAATCGGCTGATAGGCAGGTAATCGTTACTACAATTCAGAAACTACATATTTTAATTACAAAAAAATTAAAGGAAGATACTTCAGAATATCAAAAAATTAAAAATTTCAGAATTGCATTTGTGGTTGATGAGTGTCATCGTGCGGTTAGTCCGGGAACAAAAAGAGAATTGGAGCGATTTTTTAATCGGTCTTTATGGTATGGATTCACGGGAACACCACGATTTGCAGAAAATCCATATCCGCAAAAAGGAGACCTGCCAAGAACGACAGAAGATTTATACGGAGAACGTCTGCATAGATATACGATTCAAAATGCAATCCATGATAAGGCAGTTCTTGGATTTCAGGTAGAACATAATGGACCGAAAGACATGGAAGATGAAACAGATAGCAGTGTGTATGACAGTGAAACACATATGTTAAAAGTGCTGGATATTATTTTGAATAAGTCTTATCACAAATTAGGATTTCAAAATGGAAAAGGGCAGACTTATGAGGGATTACTTACCACAAGTTCAATTCAGAGAGCACAGCAGTATTATGAATTATTGACACGTGTAAAAAAGGGAGAGACTCCTCTCGTGATTGATGAACGAATAAGACAAGTTCTTCCGGATTATCCAAAGTTTGCAATTACCTATTCTGTAACGGAAAATGAAGAAGGCTCTCAAGTCAATCAGGAGAAAATGCAAAAATCTTTGGATGACTATAATAGAATGTTTGGTACAACATATGAATTGTCTCAGATACAGGCGTACAATGGAAATTTGAATAAACGACTTGCAAGAAAAGATTCTAAATATAAAAGCAGAAATGAACAGTTAGATTTGGTAATTGTGGTAGATCGTTTATTAACAGGATTTGATGCTCCATGTATGTCTACAATTTTTATGGACAGGCAGCCTATGGGTCCGCACGATTTGATTCAGGCATTTTCGAGAACAAATCGAATTTTCGATAAGAACAAAACCTATGGGCAGATTGTAACCTTTCAAGCACCAGTTCTTTTTAAGGAGGCGGTTGATAATGCAGTAAAATTGTATTCTGCCGGAGGTACAAAAGAGGCACTTATGGCAGAATGGAATGAAGTGGAGCCTGCTTTTCGGAAAGCACTTGCAGCACTTAGAGTATCAGCTGAGAAGCCAGAAGAAATTCCAGCTATGTCATTGAAAGAAAAGAAAATTTTTGCAAAAATGTTTCAGGCGTTTGATTCTATGTTTGCACAGTTAAAGTCATTTACTATATATGATGACAGTATGTTAGAAGAATATGGAATTTCCGAAGAAGAATATGATGACTATGTGGGACATTATAAAAATGTAGTACAGGAAATCAAAGAGGTAGAAGGAGAAAAAACGGATGGTTCAGATGGAAATGTAGGTGAAACTGATATAGAAATTGATCAGGACTATGAGTTGATGGCATACAGCAATACAAAAATTGACTATGAGTATATTATTAACCTAATCCAAAATATTGTTATGTCATCTGATGAAGAGGAAGAGATTACATCGGAAGAGCGGCAGAAAAAAATTGATGAAGTGAAACAGTATGTAGAGGATTTGCGAAAAGAGAATCCAAAAGTTGCAGATCTTATGTCAAATTTGATTGAAGAAATTGAAAGAGATGATACGAAATACAGAGGGCAATCTATCCTTCATATTGTGGAAAATATGAAACAGGATTGTATTGAACGTATGGTTTCTGATTTTTGTGTTACATGGTATGCTTCGAAAGATGATGTGATGTATGCGGCAACACATTATCAAAACGGAGAAATTCTTAATGAAAGTGCAATTAAAATGACTGTGGATTATACCAGTTATAAATCAGCCCAAGAAAAAGCACTTCCTAAGTTTAAATATTATACAAAAATGATGGCAGAGTTAAGAAAATTGCTGGACGAAGAAATAAAACCACTTTTAATAGCTGCTTAATTTGAAAGCTGATTTTTAATCGTTTATATCAGCGTAAGTATTTCGGAAAGCGAGGGAACTTATGCTTAATGATATGAACAAAACATCGTTATTTTATGAGTATTATGCTCAGTGGATTGAAGTATATAAAAAGGGTGCAATAAGGGAGGCAACCTTAGCCAAGTATTTGATGACACAAAAATGGGTGGAAAAATTGATACCGGAAGTGAAAGTGTCTGAGTTGACGAGAACCGTATATCAACAGTTGTTAAATGAATATGCGAAGGAACATGAAAGACAGACAACACTGGATTTCCATCATCAATTGAAAGGCGCGATTCTTGATGCGGTTGATGAGGGATTACTTTCAAGAGATCCAACAAGAAAGGCAATTATTAAAGGAAAGACACCAAAAACAAAGAAAATCAAATATTTAAATCAATTTGAATTACATACATTGATTGCGGATCTTGATATTAAAGATACACCAAATTGGGATTGCTTTATTCTCTTAGTTGCAAAAACAGGGATGCGTTTTTCAGAGGCATTGGCAATCACACCGGAAGATTTTGATTTTGCAAGGCAGACATTGTCTATCAGTAAGACATGGGATTATAAAGGTGATGGGGGCTTTTTGCCGACAAAAAATAAATCATCGGTCAGGAAAATTCAAATTGATTGGCAGATTGTAGTAAAATTTTCTGTTTTGACGAAAGAGCTTCCACCGGATAAACCCATTTTTATAGGAGAATCCAAAATATACAATTCAACAGTAAATGATGTGCTGATCAGACATTGCAAAGCATGTGGAATTTCTGAAATTTCAATTCATGGGTTACGACATACACATGCCTCATTGTTACTGTTTGCAGGAGTATCAATTGCAAGTGTGGCCAGAAGACTTGGGCATGCGAGTATGACAACTACGCAGAAAACATATTTGCACATTATACAGGAACTTGAAAATAAAGATGTAGATTTGGTGATGAGAACATTATCAGGATTATAACAATTAAAGAATATCAGAATTACTTACGCTGTTTATGTTTGATGAGTAACATATGTAAAATTTCCCCTGCATACATTGTAAAAATGGTGTTTGCAGGGGGATTTTTTTGAAAGATTATATCGAGGAGAGAGCCGTCGAGATTGCAAATTATATTATAGAACATAATGCAACGGTGCGCCAGACAGCAAAGCAGTTTGGAATCAGTAAAAGTACGGTACATAAAGATGTCACCGAACGGCTCCTTCAAATCAATCCGTCACTTGCCGCAGAAGCCCGGAAGGTTCTGGACACAAATAAGTCAGAGCGCCACATCAGGGGAGGACTTGCCACAAGAGAAAAATATCTGCATCGGTACTGATATTTTTATGGTATACTGGGGGATATGAAAGAAAATACATGGAGAAAGACACATGAAAAAAGAACATTCGATCCACCGCGGCATGCTGACGCGCTTTTTGTTTGCGGCGCTGATCCCTGTGCTGATCTTTGCGATGGTCATGCAGTGGAATAATCGAAAAACCCAGATGCAGACTGCGGAAAACACGATTCAGAGAAGTCTTAGAAATTCAGATCGCGGTCTGGATATGATGCTGGATAAATATGAGGCGATATTGGATGAACTGCGCGTGGAGAAAGAAATCCTGGACAGCGTCAAAGAGGTGAAGACAGGGACAGACGGGGCGAAAGCTTCCATGGAGCAGCTTTTGCGTTATAATTGTCAGCGAAATGACGGGCTGGAGGGGATACTTCTTGTATTTCCGGATAAAAGCATGATCTCTGCAAGTATGCTGTCGGAAGAAAATGCCGCATGGGCTAAGCAGATCCCGATTCCGGAGAGCGGGTGGGAAACGACTTACTGTGGAATGGAAGATTCGGTCATGCTGAACGGACGGGAACAATATCTGATTCTGCTCTCGGAAAAGCTGATCGACACGCAGGTGGGCAGTCAGGAACTCGGAACGATCGTATTTCTGCTCGGGGAAGACTATATCCGGCAGAGTCTGGATTTTGATGAAAATTCACAGGTGTATATTTTAAATGGGGAAACGGTGATCAGCGCGGAGGACAAATCGGAAATCGGGCTTTCGTCTTCTCAGGTACTGAATGATAAGCATTGTGTTTATACAAAAAAAGAGAGTGACCAGACAGGATTTACATTTTGGAATGAGCGTTCGCTGGAGACATATTATGAGCAGCGGCGGATGGAACTTTGTTTTCTCGGGATCGTTGCACTTGCATCGGTCATGGTTGCGGTCGTGCTGGCGTATTCTCTTTCAAAGCCGTATTTAAATGCGGTGGACAGTTATATGGATACGATCAGCCGGGTGGAAAAGGGCGATTTTTCTGCGAGATCTTATACAGAAGAAAAGATCCCGAAAGAATTTACAAGGATCGGCAGAGGATTTAATGAGATGGTCGTCCATATTGAAAATCTGATCGAACAGGTGAAGCAGGCCTCTGCCGAGCAGCGCATGGCGGAACTTTCGGCATTGGAGGCTCAGATCGATCCCCATTTCTTATATAATACGCTGGATGCGATCAACTGGAAAGCGATCGAGAATGAACAGTATGAGATCAGTGAAATGATCGGAGCACTGGCGGATATTCTGCGCTATGCAGTGAAAAATGCCGGAGCGGAGACGTCGCTGGAACATGCCCTTTCCTGGGTGGACAGCTATATTATGATCCAGAGTGCGAAATTAGGAAAGAAACCGGATCTTCGGATTCAGGTTGCCGAGGAATTGAAACAGATCCCGATCCACAAATTACTGATCCAGCCTTTTATTGAAAATGCGATGAAATACGCATTTACGGAAAAAAGCGGACAGTGGGAAATATTGATAGCGGCAAGAATGACCGGAGACCAGCTTCATATTTTAATAGAAGATAATGGTAAGGGGATCGAAGAAAACCGTCTGCGTCATCTGAATGAAGAAGAGGCGGACATGGGGACCCATGTCGGCATTGCAAATGTCCGGAAACGTTTGAAACTTTATTACGATGAGGCGGCGACACTTTATCTGGAAAGTGTGCAGGGAAGCGGAACGAGAGTGCATTTATTTATTCCGGTAAGGAAGCCGGATACTAAGCCGGATGCAAAGATGGATACAAAGGAGGGAGAGCATGAGGATCGCAGTAGTAGAGGACGAGACGGTGATCAGGGAAGGGATGGCGAATATCCTGCAAAAGATCGATCCGGAGTATAAAGTGATCGGAACGGCAGCAGACGGGGAAGCCGGATATGAACTGATTAAAAGAACGAAGCCGGATCTTGTGATCATGGATATTCGGATGCCGAAAATGGACGGACTCACAATGCTCGGAAAACTGCGGGAAGAACAGATCCCTTGCAGGGCGGTTGTTCTGACCGCGTATTCGGAATTTGACTATGCAAAACAGGCGATCGACCATGGCGTAGAGAATTACCTGTTAAAACCGATCAAGATCCCGGAATTAAAGCAGGTACTGCAAAAGACTGCGGATGAGATCCGAAGAGTCGAGAGTCAGGAAAAGGTACTTTCGATGGACAACATATTTCTCGGGTGTTTGAATGGACAGCTTGAAGTAGATACGGAATTGAACCGGATGACGAAAGAGCGGTATGGATTTACAGTGGAAGAGCCGGTGGAGATGTTTGCGGTCTGGCTGGGGGAGTCTTACGATCAGCAGTCAGACCGGGCTGCGGAGACGTTGGAACATCTGGCACAAAATGCGGTTGGATACCGGACGTTCCTGCAGAAAAATGAAAATGCAGCAATGGTGCAGTTGATCTTATACCGTCTGGAAGAGGGGAAAACATTTTACCGGCGATATCAGAAAAATGCGGTTCCGGTGTTGGAACGGGTTCTGGAAAAGCCGGTGATCTATGTGTGGGGGCGCGCAGAGCGTCTTGCGGATGTGGCGTGGGCTGTGGAAGAAATGCGGAAGAACCGGGAGTGGAATCTGTATTTTCCGCCGGGAACTCTGATCAGTCCGGAAAAAATCAGTCGGTGGAATATGATCCCGCTGAAATATCCGGTAGAATTGGAAGAACAGGCATTGCAGGCAATGTTGAAAAAAGACGGAGAAACGCTGGGGCATTGTTACGAAGAAATAACCGGTCTTTTGCGTGCGGGAGCGTACGCACCGAAACAGATCAAAGAAACGCTTCTCCGATTTGGACGGAATCTTGCCAATAAGCAGTGGAAACGGAAAGAAGAATCAGAACTCCAGATCCAGAATATTCTGGGAAATCTTGCGGAGGCGGTAACGTGGGAGAAGATCGGTTCCGAGATGGAGACATTTCTCCAGATCATATGCGGAGAACAGGGAAAGACAGAGGAAACTTCGGTCAGTCAAATGGTACAGAAAGCAAAAGAACTGATCTGGAAATATTACAGTGAGGGAATCACACTGGAGGAGACTGCGCGCAAGTTGTTTGTCTCCGAGGAATATCTGAGTACACAGTTTAAAAAAGAAACCGGGAGCTCCTTTACGGAAACGGTCCGACGTTGCAAGATCGAGAAAGTAAAACAACTGCTTTTGGATACGCCGCTGAAACTGAATCAGATCGCAGAACTGGCGGGATATTCGGATCCAAAGTATATGAGTAAGGTATTTAAAGAGGAAGTCGGGATGCTTCCGAGTGAATTTCGGAAGTCAGTTCATTAAAAAATTCGACTTTTTTCATAAATTTCGTCTTTTTTTGACGAAAAATTATGATATGATTAGAATACTGAATAGACCAGGTGAAAAGTGGGAACAATGTGAAAGATTGAAAAAGGAGGTCTTGAACATGCACGAATTTCGGGTCAGGTTCAGTGTTCCTGAGGATATTTTAAACTTTGTCAATAAAGTTGAAAAATATGATTTTGCAATGGATATGCAGCGAGGCAGATTCATCGTGGACGCGAAATCATTCCTCGGAATTATGAATTTAGGACTGAACAACGTCATATCCCTTAAGGTGTATCATGATGATTGTGAACAGTTGGAACAAGATATTTCCCAGTATGTAGCTGCATAGTACAGCATAACCCTCCCCCCTCATAGTATATTTTTCGGGCTGTAAAGCCCATCGTGTTGTCATTTCGACAGAGTTTGTCTGTTGATGCGAAAACAGAGATTCATGCGAGAGAATCTCACTTTCGATGCAATATGCGGAAATGTAACATTCCGCATGAGCTGGGACTTGTTTCTAAAAACTTCCTGACGTATAATATTACGTTAGGAAGTTTTTTATTTGTATAGGCAACGAGCCAAAGTCCGGGCTTGCCCGAGACCTTGGCGACTGTTTACAATCCCGGAATGTGCCTTTTGGCACTTCCGGTGATTTACAAATAATGAGAAGCTGCGGAGGATGAGATGGAAAAGGATGAGGGTGATGGTATGGAGAAAGGAAAAGTAGATCGGAGTCATTATTTGTTTGATAATAAGGCACTGCGGGCATTGATCCTGCCGCTTGTGGTGGAACAGCTTCTGGCGGTGCTGGTCGGCATGGCGGACTCGATCATGATCGCAAATGTCGGAGAAGCTGCAGTTTCCGGCGTTTCTTTGGTTGATAACATTATGGTGTTGTTTATCAACGTATTTGCTGCGCTGGCAACCGGAGGCGCGGTGATCGCGGGACAATATCTGGGACAGAAGCGGACAGAACAGGCATGTCGGGCAGCGACGCAGATCGTCTGGTTTATTTTGTTGATCTCGCTGGCGATCATGGCGCTGATTTATTTCGGAAAAGGGTTTATTCTAAATGTTGTATTTGGTCATATTGACGCAGATGTCATGCATCATGCGGATGTGTATCTGATGATCGTTACGGCGTCGATCCCGTTTATCGCGCTGTACAATGCGGGCGCGGCGATTTTCCGGGCGATGGGAAATTCCAAAGTGTCGATGCAGGTGTCGGTTTTGATGAACATCATCAATGTGTGCGGAAATGCGTTTTTGATCTATGGATTTCACCGCGGCGCAGAGGGTGTTGCGATCCCGACGCTCGTATCACGGATGGTGGCGGCATTTGTGGTCATTGGACTGTTATCGAATCAGAAATTGTTGGTACATATTGACCGGACGCTCCGTTATCGCCCGGATGGTCGGATGATCCGGCGGATTTTAAGTATCGGAGTGCCAAATGGGTTGGAAAACAGTATGTTCCAGCTCGGAAAAATCCTTGTGTTGAGCCTGGTTTCGTCGTTCGGGACATTTGCGATCGCGGCAAATGCAGTCTGTAATGTGGTAGCAATGTTTGAAATCCTGCCAGGAATGGCGTTGAACCTTGCAATGACGACTGTGATCGCACAGTGTGTCGGAGCCGGCGCTTACGATCAAGTGAAATATTATACGAAAAAACTGATGATGATGACGTATGCGGGAATCTGGATGATCAATGTGGTGATCGTACTACTGCTTCCGGTGATCCTGCGGGCATACAATCTGTCTGATGTGACGGCGGATATTTCCAGACAGATCATGTATTTCCATACGATCAGCTGTATGCTGGTCTGGCCGTTCTCGTTCAGCCTGCCGTGTACATTGCGGGCAGCGGGAGACGCACAGGTGACGATGTATATTTCGCTGGCATCCATGTGGATCTGCCGGATTGTATTCAGCTATATTTTCGGAAAATATATGGGAATGGGTGTCTTTGGCGTCTGGACGGCAATGGTTTTGGACTGGATCGTACGCTCTATATTCATGATAATCCGTTACAGAGGCGGGAAATGGATGCTGAAGAAAGTCATTTAAATGTAACAGTTCAGCCTGGCGGTGAATGCTTGTTAATGAGCAAAACAGCGGCGGGAAGCCGCGATAAGCATGTAGTGCGGTTTTACGAAAGGCGTGGGTTGAACGATTACGTTTAACAGTTATATTTTACGAGAAAAATACGAGAAAAGTACTTATTATAGGGACTTGTCATAAGGAGATTTAGACATTATAATGAGAAAGTGATTTTCGGACAGAATAAAAACGGAAAAACAGATGTCGAAGCTGTTTTGCATGATCGTATAAAACTGTGACGGAAACCGGAGGAAGGAGAAAGAGAGTTGAAGAACGAATTAGTAATCGTAATTGATTTTGGCGGGCAGTACAATCAGCTTGTTGCAAGACGTGTCAGAGAATGTAATGTTTATTGCGAGATTTATTCATACAAAATCGATATTGAAAAGATCAAAGAAATGAATCCGAAAGGAATCATTTTGACAGGGGGACCGAACAGCTGTTACGAGCCGGATTCTCCGACGTATACAAGGGAATTGTTTGAATTGGGGATTCCGGTGCTGGGGCTGTGCTATGGCGCTCAGCTGATGTCGCATGTGCTGGGCGGAGAGGTAAAAGCTGCGTCTGTCCGCGAGTATGGGAAGACGGAAGTGTTGATTGACAAGCCGGAGTCCAAAGTATTTGAAAATGTATCCGAATCCACGATCTGCTGGATGAGTCATTTTGATTATATCGCACAGGTGGCTCCGGGATTTGAAATAAGCGCGCATACTGCAGACTGCCCGGTTGCGGCGGCGGAAAATGCGGAGAAAGGTCTGTATGCGATCCAGTTCCATCCTGAAGTGCTGCACACGGCAGAGGGAACAAAGATGATCAACAACTTTGTGAAAAATGTCTGCGGCTGTGCGGGAGACTGGAAAATGGACGCATTTGTGGATGAGACGATCCATGCGATCCGCGAGAAAGTCGGAGACGGAAAGGTACTTTGTGCGCTGTCAGGCGGAGTGGATTCTTCTGTAGCGGCAGTTCTTCTTTCCAAAGCGATCGGTTCGCAGCTGACCTGCGTATTTGTAGATCATGGTCTGCTTCGGAAAAATGAGGGGGATGAAGTGGAAGCGGTATTCGGTCCGAATGGTCCGTATGACCTGAATTTTATCCGCGTCAACGCACAGGATCGTTTTTATGCAAAACTGGCTGGCGTGGAAGAGCCGGAAGCAAAAAGAAAGATCATCGGAGAAGAATTTATCCGTGTATTTGAAGAAGAAGCAAAGAAGATCGGAGCAGTGGATTTCCTTGTACAGGGTACTATTTACCCGGACGTAGTAGAAAGCGGACTGGGCGGAGAATCCGCAGTGATTAAATCCCATCACAATGTAGGAGGACTTCCGGATTACGTTGATTTTAAAGAAATCATCGAGCCGCTCCGCGATCTGTTCAAAGATGAAGTGCGCAAAGCCGGACTGGAACTTGGTATTCCGGAGCGCCTTGTGTTCCGTCAGCCATTCCCGGGACCGGGACTCGGAATCCGTATCATTGGTGAAGTGACTGCTGAGAAAGTGAAGATCGTTCAGGAGGCAGACGCGATTTACCGTGAGGAAATGGACGCTGCCGGAATGAATAAGATTGTCGGACAGTATTTTGCCGCGCTGACGAATATGCGCAGTGTAGGCGTAATGGGAGATGAACGTACTTATGATTATGCGGTGGCTCTCCGCGCTGTAAGTACGATCGACTTTATGACAGCTGAGAGCGCGGAGATCCCGTGGGAAGTACTGCATAAGGTGACGAGCCGGATCGTGAATGAAGTGGATCATGTGAATCGGGTGTTCTATGACCTGACGGGGAAACCGCCGGCAACGATAGAGTTTGAGTGATGAAATGAACTCCAAAAACCCAGTGCTTATACGGGTTGCAAGCAAATTTGTTTAAGCGTTGGCAACGATTTGGCAACATTTCGGGTATCACTCACTGAATAACAGAATACTTCAATAACAGAAAACCTTACTGATTTTCAGAAATGAGGCTGAAAGTCGGTAAGGTTTTTTGCGTCTGTAATGAAATTATTATTTGTCTGGTTTTAGCCTGTCTTTGAAGGCTTCTACGAGATAATCGCTGAGTTCCTTTGAAGGTGAAACTTTATGCCATTGTCCGGATGTATCCAGCGCCGGATAATTATACCGCCATTGGTCATATTCGTTTTTTGTGATTTCTCCCCGTTCCAGACGAGCAGCCTGTTCCTGCCATGCATGGAACATATCAAACATGGTGGAGTAAGTGGAGCCGGTGGATTTGTCCAACCGCAGACACACTTCTCCGTCAATCTCTCCGATTTTCAGCCCGTACATATCTTCCAGAGCAAAGAGGGTGTGCATAAGACCAAGGTAGCTGTCTATATCCGGCACGTCGAGTGCCCGTGGACTGACATCAAAGACGTGAGCCATTTCTTTGACGAGATCGAGTTTGGGTTTTCTGGCTTCGGATTCGTATTGCGCTACACGGACATCAGAGGTCTTTCCGAGAAAGCCGAGAATTTCACCGAGTTGTTTTTGTGTCATGCTTTTCCGATTACGGAAAAAGCGGATTCGCTTGCCGATTGCCATAATAAAACCTCCGTTGCAGTTATAGTAATACAATCATTTTGACTTAAACAAATTTGTTGAATTTAGTATAGCATGACACAAGAGGAATAGCAAGAAAAAACTTAAATAAAAAAAGTTAATATTTTTCTGTAAGCCACTTGACTTAACGGAATTTATTTAGTATTATACATATAGGTATTAAACAAAAATAGTTAAGAAAGGGAGATGACAGTATGGCAGAAAGATCATTTATGACAGTGGAAGAAGTGGCAGAGGAATTGCGTGTGTCAAAGTCAAAAGCCTACCAGATTGTGCGAGAACTGAATGCAGAATTACAGAAACAGGGCTATCTGACAGTGGCGGGACGTGTGAGCGCTACATTTTTTCATAAAAAGGTTTGTTACAGCGATTGACGGAAAGGAGATGATTAAATGGCTGTATACAAAGATAACGCTACGGGAACGTGGCGGGTAATCTATCGTTTCACGAACTGGAAAGGGGAGCGGAAGCAGACACAGAAACGGGGATTTGCTACAAAGAGAGAAGCACTAGCGTGGGAGCATGAGGTAATGCTGAAACAGGGAGCGAAACTGGATATGACGTTTGCCAGTTTCTTTGAGATTTATGAAGCTGACAAAAAGCAGCGGGTGAAAGAAAGCACATGGGAATCCAAAAGCCATGTAATCCGCACAAAAATTTTACCGTATTTCGGGAATCGAAAGATAGCAGAGATTGAAGCAAAGGACGTTATTGCATGGCAGAATGAACTGATGGCATACCGGGACGAGAAAGGAAAGCCTTATTCAGCGGATTATCTGAAAACGATACACGCCCAACTGACAGCGATTTTCAACCATGCGGTAAACTTCTATAATCTGCCCTACAATCCGGCAAGGAGAGCAGGAACAATGGGAAATGAGGTTCCGAAAGAAATGAACTTCTGGACGAAAGAAGAATATCTGAAATTTTCCGAAGCCATGATGGATAAGCCCCGTTCCTATTATGCCTTTGAAATGCTTTACTGGTGTGGAATCCGTTCTGGCGAGCTTCTGGCTCTTACGCCTGCTGATTTTGATTTTGAGAAACAGACGGTCACGATCAGCAAGACGTATCACCGTTCCAAAGGACGGGACATTATCACAAGCCCAAAAACGAAAAAGAGTAACCGTACAATTAAAATGCCGCCATTTCTCTGCGAAGAAATGCAGGAATATATCAAAATGCTGTATGATATTCAGCCGGACGAGAGAATGTTTACGGTCACAAAATCCTATCTCAACCACGAAATGGAGCGAGGGGCGAAGCAGGCAGGTGTAAAGAAGATACGGGTGCATGATATTCGTCACAGCGCAGTTTCTCTGTTAATTAACATGGGATTTTCTGTGCTGGCGATTGGGGAGCGCATGGGGCATGAGGCAGAGAAAATCACCTACCGCTATGCTCACCTGTTCCCTACGGTGCAGACGCAAATGGCGGAGAAACTGGAAATGGAGAGAATGACAAAGGAGAACACAAATGGAAAGAACACTTGATTACAAAGGGCGATGGCGCAATCATACAGTAGCGTTCCGGGTATCGGACGAGGAAGCAAAGCTGATTAACGATTTGGTTGCACTGTCCGGTTTGACAAAGCAGGATTATATCACAAGGCGTCTGCTGTGCCGGGACGTAGTAGTACAGGGTAATCCGAGGGTGTATAAGGCTCTGAAAAATCAGATGGCTGCTATCTATGAAGAATTAAAGCGGCTGAAAACATTAAGCCCTGACAATGATGAGCTGCTCTACACGCTGCAGGTAATCGCAATCACATTATACGGTTTGAAAGGAGAAGATGAATGACAGAAAAAATGAAAACGACTGCTCCCGTATCATCTGTTGGCGCAGATGGGGCGCAGCCGAATATAAAAAAACACAATGAAATTATAGCAAATGAAACAGCACAAATCAATCTGCAAGCCGCACAAAACCTGGAGAAATCCGGGAACGGCAGGCTTCAGACCATTTCCATGACGGAACTGTATGATACGGTCTACCCACCGAGAACACCCATTGTAGAAGGATTCCTTTATGGTGGTACTTATCTCTTTGTAGGGGCACCGAAAGTAGGAAAATCATTTTTTATGGGGCAGCTTGCCTACCATGTGGCAATGGGGATCTCTTTATGGGATTATCCCGTCCGAAAAGGGACGGTGTTGTATCTGGCGTTGGAAGACGATTACGCAAGGCTTCAGCGGCGGCTCTCCGGCATGTTTGGTGTGGAATGTGCGGATAATCTGTATTTTGCGACACAGGCAAAAACCTTGAATGAGGGCTTAGACAGGCAATTAGAGGAATTCCTGAAAGAACATACTGACGCAAGGCTGATTATCATTGACACGCTCCAGAAAGTACGTGAGGTCGGCGGGGACAGGTACAGCTATTCCAGCGATTATGAGATTGTGACAAAGCTAAAATCTTTCAGCGACAAATACGGTATCTGCCTGTTAGTGGTACATCATACACGTAAGCTGGAATCTGAGGATAGCTTTGAGATGATCTCCGGCACAAACGGGCTTCTTGGAGCGGCAGATGGGGCGTTCATTATGCACAAGAAAAAGCGCACTGACAATCTCGCAGTGCTGGATGTTGTGGGACGTGACCAGCCGGATCAGGAACTGACCATAGAGTTTGACCGGGAGCATTGTGTCTGGAAATTTAAGAAGGCAGAGACGGAGTTGTGGAAACAGCCGCCGAATCCATTGCTGGAAGCAATCAACAACTTTCTGACAGAAGACAAGCCGGAATGGGAGGGAACAGCAACGGAACTTGCAGGTCAGCTGACAGATATACAGATACAGGCGAATGTCTTGTCCAGAAAGCTGAATGTAGCTAACAGCCAACTGCTCAACGATTATGGGATTTTTTATAATAACAAGCGGGGGCATGAAAGGAAAATTATTCTTAAACGGCTTGAGTCGAAAGAGTAAAAGCGACGATATGCGACGGTTGCGACGGTATTTTTTATAGCAGGTTGGTATGGAAAATATCGACGCTACCGACGCAAACCGACGCAAACCGACGCAGAAAGGATGAAGTGATGAAGAACGTGCAAATCCCTTATGAATTATTTGTATCTCTGCTCCGCTATCATCTAATGGAAGATAATGATTGTCTGAATGAAATACGGCAAGGCTTGGAGCAGAAATTGGATTCACTGGTGCGCCATGAATTATATGCAAAATATAAGACTGCGCCCACACAGGAAGATCGGGAAAAAGCCAGACAGGAATATCTGGATAAACGTGGAGTGCCGGACAGTTTCCGCTGGTAGTTTTCCTTTGAGGATAATAAACAGGAGCGTGCCACGCTCCTGTGGATAGCAGACAACGAGAAAGGTATGATTCGATGATATTCAGCCGGAATGGGGAACCCGGAACGTGAACAATTTTTTTTACGAAAGTGAAGCCTGGAGGATTGCCGCACTCAATGAAATTTTTGGGGAAATGGAACTGACGGCGGCAGAAGAAAAGCGGCGGGAACAATCGCTCCGTCCGTAGGACAGAAAAGCTCCCGGCAGGGCGCAAAGGCAGCTTTTGATGGACGGAACGGCTGTCGAAAGTGCTTTTGCGTTACTTTCGACGAAAGTAACAAAGCTTATGCGCCGTATCCGGCGCTGATTACTGCCCGAAAAGGAGAGAGGAGAGTTATTGAAGAGAACGATCAGTTTTATGACAGGCAAAGGCTCTGTCAACCATAACAGTAGGAAATTCCATGCGAAGAATACAGATCCAGAGAGAAGCCATCTGAATGTGGAGTACTGCAACGAAAATATCAAAGACGTTTATCACGAATTATTTGATGAAGCGTTAGCTCGTTACAATGAAAAACAGACAAGGAATGACCGCAGGATTGACGATTATTACGAAAAAATCCGTTCGGGAAAACAGGAGAAGCCATTTCATGAGATTATCCTGCAGATCGGCGACAGGGAGACAATGGGGGCGGAAACAGAAGAAGGACGGCTGGCGGCAAAGATACTGGACGAATATATGCAGGGGTTCCAGAGAAGAAATCCCACATTAAGAGTGTTTTCTGCTCATCTTCATATGGATGAGGCAACGCCACATTTGCATATAGATTTTGTGCCATATACGACAGGAAGCAAACGAGGGCTGGATACAAGAGTATCTCTGAAACAGGCCTTAATGGCTCTCGGATTTAAAGGAGGCACCAGACAGGAAACAGAATTAAATCAGTGGGTGATGGCTGAAAAGCAACAACTTGCCGCAATTATGCTGGAACACGGAATTGGGTGGGAACAGAAAGGCACACATGAAAAGCATTTGTCCTTGTTGGATTTTGAAAAAAAGGAGAGGGCAAAGGAAGTTTCTATGCTTGAAAAACAGAAATCAGAGTTGGAAGAGCATAATGCCATCATGCAGGAAGTCAACGAAAAGTATCTTGATCAGTTGGAGAGGGTTGAGAAGGATATATTTTCAGCACAGGAAAGCCGGAAAGAGGTTGATAAGCAGGCAGAACAGGCAAAGAAAAAGGCAGCGCAATATGAGAAAAAGCTGACGGAGATTGCCCCTATGGTAAAAGAGATGGAGAGGTTTGCAGAGAAATATTCTGCTGAACCAGAAGAGGTACTGCCAGAGGCAGGAACGTTGGAAACGGGAAAATCTTACCGTGAGAAAAAGGCAAAGCCGCTGATAAAGAAGATTGTGACGGTGCTGCGGTCAGTTTATCGGGCTTATCTGGATCTTTCCAGAAGATTCAGCGATCTGCAAAGATCATATGAGAGGGCGTGGGACAAGGTTAATTCTCTTACTGCCCGTGTAGAGGAACTTTGGAATGAGAATAGAACACTGAAGGAAAGAATGGGAGATTTTAATCGGGTAGAACGGGCTTTGGGACGAGATACAGTTGAAACCATTGTTCTAAGAGAAAAAAGGCTGGAAGAAGAACAAAGAGTGCAGAGACGAAAACAAAAAAGAAAGATGGATAGGGATGCAAGATAATGAAAGCAACTATAAAATACAAAGGGAACGGATTAAAACCGCTCCATTTTCCCATTATTATAATACCACAAAATTGCTCTGAAAACAAGGCTACCAATGTCTCAAAGACGGTGCTATAATCTCTTTCCAAATACGAAGATGGGGAGGGGTTCTTTTGGACAAGGACTGGATGGTTTTATTAAAGGGACAAAATCAACTGAGCAATGTGATTAAAACAAACGAGACAACCGAACAGTTTGGACTTTCCTTAACAGAGCAAGATGCTAAATTGATTTTAGCGGAACGGAAAAACGCACTGGCGGAACAAAAAAGAATTGAGTTTGGTGAAGGAATTGCGACAAAAATCATTTATGAATTTTGCGATTCTGAGTACATTCATCAAAGCAATTATGTAGAAACAATTATTCGATTGCAGGAAATATTTTATCTATATAAAAATGAAATGCATGATGAAATTACAGATGATGAACTTCTCCATTTAATGAAAGAACAGTTTGAAAATATATGTTTTGGAGATTTGGATTATTTAGAGAGTACCTGCCTTGCTAATTTTGCAGAAGCGATCCGGGCTGGCTATGAAGGATATAAAAATTCAGACGGCTATGGAGAATATTCAAAATTTGATGATGTAAAGAGATGGGATTATGACTTGTATCTTGAAACCCTGAAAGAACTCTGTTGGAGGTAAATCTGATGGACTATGAAATGGAAGAATTAGTGCCGATCGTGGGCAAACTGGCTGAGAAATATACATCACATGAAAGTACATCCATAACCTACGAAAAAGCAGAACAGCTTATGGGGGCCGTCTTATATTGTATTCACGAATTATGGGAAAGCAGTGGAAATGCGCCGTCATTAAATAAAAAATTATCAGCGCAAAGAGCGTATGAAATGGGTGCGGCATATGTTAGAGAAAAAACAGGAAAAGCACTGGATTTATATAACAGGATTCTGCCGGAATTTTGTCACTATGAAAATAAATGTCTGTATGATACTTTTGTTAAAGGGATACCAGAATTTTTCAAGTGGTATGATATTCAATTTGAACCGCAAAATACAATTTTGACTCTTGATTATCCTTTACTGAAAGATATTTCAGAATATACAGGAATAGATAAGATTTTTGAATTTATCAAGTCTATTGGTCTGGAACAAAAATTTTTAAAATTATTTCCTGCAGGTTACGTTATAAATATCTTGTCAAAGGATAACAGGAATTGGCAAGAATCAATGGATAATATATGTGAAATAGTTTTTACCCATGTAATAGGGCATATAATGCTGGGGAAATCCTTGACAGTAATTGAGTTGAAAGAAACCGATTATTTTTATATGCAGGAGATGTTTGAACAGATTGCTTTGGAGGATATAAAAAAGCACTTGGAGGTAACGCTTGAAATTTATATTAAGAATTACTATGAAAATGACAGAGAACTTTTGAATTATCTTTCAGGCGCTATCAGCGGTATTGTTGTCCGTTTAAAAAATGCTGCCGATAATAAAGTGCTTGGCAATATAATTTAACATTGCCAGCTATGCAATATTGTTTTATATCTGTCGTTCCGAAAAAGGGATTCTACTGTGTAACATTCGAAAAATAGGTTGTCAATCTTTGTGGATTTGTTATAATAGGGGCGTGACAACATGTTGGGAATAGAAGATCAGTAAAGTAAAATAAATGATGTAATTGGAGTAAAAATCGGTGTAGATTTGCATAATATATTTATAATTGCTTGTACTATATTTGTTTTTTTGCCGATAGGAGGGAAAATAATGCTATCACCACAGTTAAGAAAAATCAAAATACAATTAGAAGAAGGAGCGACTAATATTGATATTGATAAAGAAGAACTATTAGCTGAATTGAATGAAATGGAAGCAATTCAAGGAGTTTTGCTAGAAAGCTTATCATTATCAACAAAGGTTTGTCCTACATGCGGAAAGAGGTTGTAAATATGGATTATAGAGAACTTAGAAAATTAAAGATGGAACTATTACAAAAAAACAATAAATCAGATTCGGAAATTCAATTATTAGCTGAACTGCAGTCGCTAAGTGGAATAATTGATAGAATGCAGCATTCTATATCATTATCTACAAAAGTATGTAAATCATGTGGGAGACCATTGTAGTAATGAAAGGATATTTTGTCGTTTATGAAAATGAGGATGAACAATTTGATATAAAGTGTGATCTTCGTCCCGATGTTGAAGATGAAGTTCCAGAATTACAAAGTCTATTATACTCAGAGATAGAGAATACTTGTAATGTTCTTAAAGCATTAGATAATACGTCGGATGAGATTAAACGGAAATATTTTAAAAAGCTATTATCTCTTGCTCAAGTAGGTCTAGTGCCGGAAAATTCTGCACAACCTAAAATGGCGATGGTTGCCTTAGATAAATTAAAAACCGAAATGCTACATATCGAGGGAAAGCGAATAAAAAATCGGTATATGAAAAGATTAGGGATTATAGCCATAATTTTATCAGCTATTGTGGGATGTATGATGTGCTTACTATTCCACTTATTAAAAAGTAATGTTTTCTGTATGATGGGGTATACATGGTTTGGCGCAATGATTGGAGCATGGGTATCATATGGTGCAAGAAAATTTCAACTTGAATTTGAGGATATGTCGCTTATAGAAAAGGATATGTTAGAACCAATCATTAGATTGATATATATCGGAATTTGTTCTTTAATATTTGAACTTTTTTTATCATGTGGATTTGCAACGATAACAGTAGGAAATATTACAACAGAAAGTATAAAAAATTATCAGGAAATTCAAATTTTAGTTGGCATTATTTGTGGGTTGGTAGAAAGCAAAATGGGAATTGACATTTACAAAAGGGCTAATTCTGTGTTAGAGACTGAACTGGAGAAAGAATAGTATAAGGTTCTGGCGTGGCAACATCTTGGCAACAGAAAATCAGTAAAGCAAAATAAATGATGTAATTGGAGTAAAAATCGGTGTGGATTTGCATAAAACTTAAGCAAATACAGTTAATAACAATAAAGAACACGCCGAGTTTGAATAATATATTAGAGCCAAGAAATGCCTATTTTACGGGCTTTCTTGGCTCTTTCTATGTCCGTTGACAATCAAATGACAATACTTTTTTAATATGATTGTAAATAATTTCTTTTTATTTAGCTGGGAATTGACTTTTCCAGTCTAAATATTCTTTTTCTGGAATCTCTTCATTTCTGAATTTCTGGTACATATCAGCCCATGCTCCAATATGATCCAGCATATTTAAAGAATCATGTCCTTTGTCCTTAAACATGAGCTGCGGTACGCCGGATTCATCACGGTAGGCGTGCAGACCATATTGATCCTCTAAAGCAAATAATGCGTGCATGACACTAACATAAGTATCAAAGTTTGGATCAGACATGGCGTATGGACTGATCTTTAATGAGTTTGCTATTTTTTCTAATTGTTCTGATGATGGAAAACGATTCCCAAGTTCATAATTTCTAATTGCCGATTCGCTCAATCCGGACATGATTGCCAATTCTTTCTGTGTATATCCTTGATCGATCCGGAATTTTCTTATTTTCTCACCTACTGTCATAGGAAAACACTCCTTTGCTGATTGTTACTTAAAAGTATAACATAAACAGTTCAAAAATGAAATATAAAAATAAACCGTTCATTTTTGAAATTATTCTATTGACAGTACGGAAATGAAATGTTATGATGCATATACACCGTTCGATAATGAACTGAAAAAGAAAGGAGGGATATAGATGGCTAGTAAATTATTTATATCAGCAAAAGAAGTAGCGAAAGAATTAGAAGTATCTGATTCCTATGCGTATCGTTTGATCCGTCAGTTAAATGCGGAATTGGAGCAAAAAGGTTTCGTTGTTGTCAAAGGAAAAATCAGCCGTAAATATTTTGAAGAACGAGTTTACGGTATGAACGAAATGAAATAGCAGGAGGTGATATTTTGACAGTAATCAAAAACCAAAAGTCAAATACTTACGAGGTAAGAACCTATTATAAGGACTGGACCGGCGTAAGAAAGCAGAAGACGAAAAGGGGATTTAAACGTAAATGTGATGCCCAGGAATGGGAAAGAGCGTTTAAGTTAAAGGAGAATTTGAGTCTGGATATGTATTTTGAAGATTTTGTGGATCTTTATCTGAATGATATCAAATCTAGAATCAAATATAATACATGGCTGACGAAAAAGCATATTGTAGAAAAAAAGATTCTCCCATATTTTTCGAAAAAGAAGTTGCAGGAAATAAAACCTTCTGATATTCGACAGTGGCAGAACACCATGATGAACTATCGGAATAAACAAGGAGAAGGCTATTCACAGGTCTATCTAAAGACCATCCATAATCAGCTGAGTGCAATTTTGAATCATGCAGTTAATTTCTATGATTTGAAAAGCAATGCTGCACGCAAGGCGGGATCTATGGGAAAAGAAAGAACAAAAGAAATGCTTTTCTGGACAAAAGAAGAGTATATGAAGTTCATTGAAGCGGTGGCGGATAAGCCAATCTCCTTTTATGCATTTGAAATTCTATATTGGTGTGGAGTGCGTATGGGAGAGTTGTTAGCACTGACACCGGCAGATTTCGATTTTCAGGCTTGTACTATCCGGATCAATAAATCTTATCAAAGATTAGAGGGGAAGGATATTATTACGGATCCTAAGACTGTGAAGAGTAATCGCATAATTACCATGCCGGAATTTTTAAGCGAAGAATTAGAATCGTATATAGGAATGCTGTATGGTTTAAATGAAAATGACAGGATATTCCAAATTTCAAAAAGCTATCTTCATCATGAAATGGATCGTGGTGTGAAGTTGTCAGGAGTGAAGAGAATACGAATCCATGATTTACGACATTCTCACGTGTCATTGTTGATCAATATGGGATATTCTGCGGTGGCAATTGGAGAAAGGGTAGGACATGAAAGTGTGGAGATCACATATCGATATGCACATTTGTTCCCAACAATCCAAACAGAGATGGCGGAAAATCTAAATCAGGAAAGAGAGGAATATCTGGATGAGTGAAAAAAATAGGGATAACAAGAATCGGTGGCGTAATGTAACCATAGCGTTTCGAATGTCTCCGGAAGAAAATGAAGAGCTGGATTTAAGAGTAAAGCTTTGTGGATACCAGACGAGACAAGAATATATCATTGAAAGTGTTTTACATCAAAAAGTCACAGCAGTAGGAAATCCATTGATGTTAGTACAGTTTAGAAAACAGCTTCGAGGGATTGAAGAGGAACTAAAAAGGTTAACTACATTAGAGGATGCCGATGAAGAGTTGTTTACACCTATTCGAACAATGTTGGAGATATTAAATGCATTTGCAGAAGAAAGAAACTATGAAAGAAGGAAAAAAGAAAAAGCCCAGAAATAAACTGAGCAAGTTCCCTGATCATCAGAATAACTGATATATCACCTTAACAACTTGAGTATATCACAAAATTGTTGTTGCAACAATTGTTAAATTCTGTTTGCCAGGGACTTGCCCGGTTGGGCAGGAGGTGGAAATGGAAGATAATTATAGAGAAATAAAAAAGGCAGAACCATGCCTGAAATTAATCCACATGGATCAGGTTGAAGTGGAAGAAATTGAATGGCTCTTTTATCCGTTCATACCATACGGGAAGGTCACCATTATTCAGGGAGATCCTGGAGAGGGTAAGACCACCGTGGTGTTGCAGATCATTGCAAAGTTAACAAAAGGAGAAGCAATATTAAGTGAAACAAGCGAAGGAAAATCCGAAGAGACAGGCGTAGAGCCAATCAATGTGATTTATCAAACAGCTGAAGATGGACTGGGCGATACAATCAAACCGAGATTGTTAGCGGCAGGGGCAGATTGTTCCAGAGTCTTGGTGATTGATGACCAGGATCAGCCATTAACAATGGTAGATGAAAGGCTGGAAGAAGCGATTATACAGACGAAAGCAAGACTTGTAGTGTTAGATCCAATTCAAGGCTTTCTAGGGGCTGGTGTTGATATGCATAGGGCAAATGAGATTCGCCCATTGATGAAAAGAATTTCTGTATTAGCAGAGAAATATCAATGTGCCATTATTCTGATCGGTCATATGAATAAGAATAGTAATGGAAAATCATCCTATCGTGGGTTGGGGTCTATTGACTTTCAAGCGGCAGCAAGAAGCGTATTGATTGTTGGAAGAGTGAAAGATGAACCGGAAATCCGAGTGATCTGTCATGTAAAGAGTTCTCTTGCTCCGGAAGGAGATGCTATCGCCTTTCGATTAGACAAAGAAAAAGGATTTCATTGGATTGGAAAATATGACATCAGTGCAGAGGACTTATTGTCTGGTGATGGACGAGGGCAAAAGATCCGAAGTGCGAAAGATTTTTTAAAAGAGATCTTAGCAAATGGATCAATGGAACAGGCAAAAATAGCGGAAGAAGCAGAAGAACGAGGAATTAAAAAGAAAACACTTTGGAATGCGAAGAAGGAATTACAGATTGATTCTGTGAAGATAGGAAATAAATGGTTCTGGATGTTACAAGAAGAGTAAAGGAAGATGGCAAGATTACCATATCTTAAAGAATAGGGAATCTTGCCACCTTGATTAAAAAGGAGTGAAGTGATGAAAAAAGTACAGATTGATTATGAACTGTTTCGAAAATTGATCTTTTATCATTTGGGTTCAGATGATCAGTATGAAGAAGATATTCGAAATGGCTTGGAAGAAAAATTGGATGCATTAGTCAGACATGAACTCTATACGAAGTATAAGACGGCTCCTTCTGAGGAAGAGCAGGAGAAAGCACGACAGGAATATTTAGATAAGCGTGGAGTGACAGCCAGTTATCGATGGTGATGTTTGTTTTGGGAATATACAACAGGAGCGTGGCACGCACCTGTATCATACCAAACAAGGAGAATTGCTGTAGGGTGTAGCCGATACAGTACTGGCTGATTTGAAAGCTCCCGGCAGGGCGCAAGGGTACTTTTGATGGACGTTAGGCTGTCGAAAGTGCTTTTGCGTTACTTTTGACAAAAGTAACAAAACATGATCGCCATATCTGGCGTTTTAAAATGAATGAAAGGAGATTTATTGAAAAGGACAATTAGTTTTATGACAGGGAAAGGCTCCCTGAACCATAACAGTAGAAAATTTCATGCAAAGAATACGGATCCGAACAGAACCCATTGGAATGTTGAATATTGTAATGAAGATATCAAAGACGTATATCATGAATTATTTGACGAAGCCTTGAAGCGTTACAATGATAAACAGACTCGAAAAGATCGTAAGATAGATGATTACTACGAAAAGATACGTTCCGGGAAACAAGAAAAATTATTTCATGAGGTTATTATTCAGATTGGTGATAAAGACAATATGGGATCAGAAACGATGGAAGGACAACTTGCTGCAAAGATATTAGATGAATACATGAAAGGATTTCAAGAACGGAATCCTACGTTGCGAATATTTGCTGCTCATCTGCATTTAGACGAAGCAACACCACATCTACATATTGATTTTATTCCCTATGTTACAGGAAGTAAGCGAGGACTTGATACAAGAGTATCTTTAAAACAAGCCTTATCGTCATTAGGATTTAAAGGTGGTTCCAGAAGTGAGACGGAGCTAAATCAATGGGTACAATCAGAAAAGGAAAAATTAGCCATGGTCATGAGAGAAAATGAGATAGAATGGGATCAGAAAGGAACTCATGAACCACATCTTTCTGTATTGGATTACAAGAAAAAGGTTCGAGAACAGGAAGTAGAAGAATTAACGGAACATAAGAATTTATTGGAACATGATTTGCATGATATCAGTGAATGTGTGGATGAGATCCAAAAGGAAAAAGAACAGGCAGAAAAAGAGAGAGATGCGGTAATTAAAAAGACAGAAGTGTTAGAAAAACGATTTTCTGCACTAAATTCAAAAGCTGGACTTGTTGACTCACATGCACGTGAGTATGGATATTATCCGGAAGAATGGCTGCCAGAAGCCGGAACTTTAGAGTCTGCAAAATCTTACAGGAAGAGAATATTTCCTTTGGTGAAAAAAGTTGCGAACATGATACAGGCATTGTATAGCAAATATTTAGAACTGAAAAGCAAAAATCTAAAGCTATCAGATCGAAACCTGGATCTTGAAAATCGTGTAGATCGGTTGCGAGAAGAAGTATCTGTTATAAAGAAAGAGAATGTAGCTTTGTTAAATGTGGCATATGATATGGATCGGGTTGTAGCTGTTTTGGGAAAAAATAAGGTCAAGGAAGCAATAGAAGTTGCAAAGCATTTGGAACAGGCAAATGCAAAACAAAACATCAAGAAGAAACGTATAGACAGAGATAGTAGATAGAGGAGTTGTAGAAACCAAATCTATGCTAAAAAAGTAAGATCTAGACATTGCTTTTTGGAATTGTAAATCAAAGAGAATAGATTTATATAGGTGAAGAGAGAAAATAGCTTTGGCAGGCCTTTGAGAATTAGGTGAATGCTCTATAAGTAATGTGATACAAGGAAAGGTAAAATAGATTTTGTGGAAATGTGCGTTGAAATGTTTAAGTAGAAGTTCTAGTACAAAAATCTTTCATTCTTTGTGTTCATGAGGTATAATGTAAGCAACGAATTAGAATTTTAAAAAGGAGTGTGATGACCATGATTTTTGATTTTGAGCCTTGG
>OGUD01000047.1_pt1:0-115000 | contig 116125 bp, 104 predicted proteins | sample 1573671 | NCBI WGS metagenome assembly OGUD01 (sample SAMEA2582065, study PRJEB24529) | metagenome | biome: Human gut stool | place: China | collected 2011 | reverse complement strand
TTGCTGAAAATTTAGCAAGAAGTATTGACTATATAGATTTAAAAAAAGCTAATAAAGAAGATTTAAATATACTAGAAGCTTTGATGCTTGAGTTTTCTCAAGAATTAAATAAAATAGGTTTTGATGCAAGTACTTTTAATGGAAGACTAGATAATATAAATGAAACTATTGAACTTTTGAGAGAGAGAGTAAATGAAAATGAGAAAACAATAGATGAATTAAAAAAGAGAATAGAAACTCTTGAAAATAAAAATTAAAATTAGGAGGGAATAGATAATGAAAAAACTGTCATTTGATTATTCTAAAGCACTTGGGTATGTAAGAGAAGAAGAATTATCTTTTATGAAGGAACAAGTTTTAACAGCTGAAAAATTTTTAAAAGAAAAAAATGGAGCTGGAAATGATTTTTTAGGTTGGATAGAATTACCAACTAACTATGATAAAGCTGAGTTTGAAAGAATTAAAGCTGCTGCAGAAAAAATAAAAAAAGATTCTGATATTCTTCTTGTTGTAGGAATAGGTGGTTCATATTTAGGAGCAAGAGCTGCAATAGATTTCTTATCTCATACTTTCTATAATAATTTACCAAAAGATAAGAGAAAAGGAACAGAGATATTCTATGTAGGAAATAATATCTCTGGAGTGTATTTAAAACACTTATTAGATATATTAGAAGGAAAAGATTACTCAATCAATGTAATCTCTAAATCAGGAACTACTACTGAACCAGCAATAGCTTTTAGAGTTCTTAAAAAACATATAGAAGAGAAATATGGAAAAGCAGAAGCTAAAAATAGAATATATGCAACTACAGATAAAGCAAAAGGAGCATTAAAGAAATTAGCTGATGAAGAAGGATATGAAACATTTGTAATTCCTGATGATGTAGGAGGAAGATTCTCTGTATTGACACCAGTTGGATTACTTCCTATAGCTTGTGCAGGAATAGACATAGATGAGCTTATGGCAGGGGCTAGAGAGGCTCAAAATGACTATAATGCACCATTTGAAGAGAATGACTGTTACAAGTATGCTGTAATTAGAAATATTTTAAATAGAAAAGGTAAAAATATTGAGATGTTAATAAACTATGAACCAAGATTACACTATTTTGGTGAGTGGTGGAAACAACTATTTGGAGAATCTGAAGGTAAAGATGGAAAAGGATTATTCCCAGCAGCAGCAGATTTTTCAACTGATTTACACTCAATGGGACAATATATTCAAGATGGAAGAAGAGAGTTATTTGAAACAGCAGTATTAATAGGAGAGCCTGAAGCTGATATAACAATAGAAGCTGAAGAAGTAGATTTAGATGGATTAAACTATCTAGCAGGAAAAGGAATGGATTTTGTAAATAAGAAAGCTGCTCAAGGAACATTACTTGCTCATGTTGATGGTGGAGTACCTAACTTAGTAGTAAATGTCCCAGAAGCTACTCCATTCCATTTAGGATACTTATTCTATTTCTTTGAAAAAGCTTGTGGAATGAGTGGATATATTCTTGGAGTAAATCCTTTTAATCAACCAGGTGTAGAGTCATATAAAGCTAATATGTTTGCATTACTTGGTAAAAAAGGATATGAAAAAGAAGCTGAAATATTAAATAAAAGATTAGAGAATAAATAACTTTTATATATTTAAAGCTTAGAAGTGAGTTTTTTAACTCACTTCTTTTATCATAAATATTTATTAAATAAAAAGGAGAAATAATGAAATTTATAGAAGAATTTAAAAAATTTGCATTACGTGGAAATGTACTAGATATGGCAGTAGGAGTTATAGTAGGAGGAGCTTTTAGTAAGATTGTATCAAGTATGGTAAATGATATGATTATACCTATAATAGGAGTTTTTACAGGAAAAATTAATATCTCATCTTTGAGTTTAAAATTACCATCTAGTATAGCTGGTGGAGATTCTGTAGTTATAAAATATGGACAATTTTTACAGAATGTTTTAGACTTTACAATAATTTGTTTATGTGTATTTTTTATGATTAAACTAGTAAATAAATTAATAAAGAAACATGAAGATAGTAAACCAACTCCAAAACCAACAAATGAAGAGCTATTATTAAGAGAAATTAGAGATATTTTAAAAAATAAAAACTAGTGAGAAATTTCTCACTAGTCTATAATAAGATTAACTATTTTTCCCTGATTAACATCTATTAATCCTTTATCAGTAATTTTTAAAGCTGGAGAAACTGGGAGTGAAAGAGTACATAATGACATAATAGGATTATAGTGTTTATATCCTAATTGTGACATTTTTTCTCTAAGTATTTCTACCTCTTTTCCAAGCTCTTGTACTGTTTTTTCAGAGAGGATACCAGCTACAGGTAAAGGAACTTCAGCTAAGATTTCTTCATTTTCTACACAACAAATTCCTCCTTGTAGCTCTATAATTCTATTAATAGTTTTAGTCATATCTTTGATATTTTTTCCAATAACCATAAGATTATGATGGTCATGAGCATATGTAGTTGCAATAGCTCCGTTTTTTATACAATCTCCAGTAACTAATCCAAAACCAATATTTCCATTTTTTCCATGTCTTTCAAAAACTGCAATTAACATATATGGAGAATTTTCCCAATCTAGATAACCATTTTTAACATTTAGCTTTTCTATTATTTCTGTTGTTCTTGTACTTCCATCAATTACTTTTATAATACGACAATTTACTTCATTCTCTTTATTATTTACGGGAATTTGAAAAATATCTTCATTGATTTTTTCTACTCTAACACTTTGGTAAAACTCTTCTGGAAATTTATAATCAGTGGGAATATATTTTGCTTCAGAATTAATATTATATACCTCTTTACCATCTATAAATGTTTGAGTAATATGAAGGTTTTTTAAGTTATCAATTAACAGAAAATCTGCTTTTTTACCTGGTGCAATAACTCCTCTATCGTGCAGATTCATTCTTCTAGCTGGAGTAAAAGTAGCACAATAAATAGCATTCTCTATATTAATACCTGCTTGAATAGCTTTTTTAATGACGACGTTAAGATGTCCTTTGTGCAAAAAAGTATCAGGCATAGTATCATCAGTAACAAAAGCAAAATGTTCATATAGATTATTTTCTTTAATATAGTTTATTAATTCTGAGGATATGGATTTTGCTTGTAACTCCATAAACATTCCATTTTCAAATCTTTGAACAAACTCTTCAAAAGTATGTTCTGTATGGTCACCATTAATTCCTAAGTATAAGAATTTAGCTAAATCTAAGTCTAAGAGTTTAGGACAATGTCCCTCAATAGCATATTGAGGTTTATTTTTCTTGACATACTCTATAAATTTACAGATATCTAAAGAGTTATCAACAATAACTTTTCTATAATTCATAATTTCTCCAATACAGATAACTTTTGGATTAGAAGTTAAATTTTTCATTTCTTCAAAGTCTAAAATAGCTCCAGTTGTTTCTAAATCAGGAGAAGTAGAAGGAACACTACTAGGAATACCATAAAAAATAGAAGTATTAATACTATTTTCAGCAGCAATCATAGCTTCTATTCCTTTTTTACCAAATACATTGGCAATTTCATGAGGTTCTGCAACAATAGTTGTTACTCCATTTTTAGAAAGATGATGGCAAAAAGGTGCAGGTGTCATCATAGAACTTTCTATATGCATATGGATATCTATAAATCCTGGAATCATATATTGATTTTTTCCATCAATAGTAGAGCTAGCCTCAAATTCTATATTTTTATTATTGTCTATATACAAAAATTTATTATTTAAAATTGCTACATTACCATCTTTAAATTTTTTTAAATAAGAATTAAAGACTTTTACATTTTTTACTAATAAATCAACTTTCATATAAAAACTCCTACATAGTTAAAGTATAGAAATAATAACAAAGGACAGCTGCAAAAGGATACATTGTTAGAGGCAATTCTTTATGTTTACCACTTGCTATTTTTAAAATAACATAGACAATTATTGCTGCTGCAATACCATTAGCAACGTTATTTGTAAAAATTGTTAAGGCAACAGATAAAAATGCAGGAACACATTCAGTAGTATCTTCATAATTTATATTTTTCATTCCACTCAACATTTTTACTCCCATAAGAATAAGAGTAGGAGCAGTAGCAGCAGAAGGAATCATAAGGGCTAAAGGTGTTATTAAAAACATAAGAATAAAAATAAAAGAAGTAGCTACAGCTGTTAATCCTGTTTTTCCACCAGCTTCTACTCCAGAAGCAGATTCTAAGTATGTAGTCATACAAGGCATACAAAATAGACTACCTAAAACAGTAGATATAGAATCTACATAGAAGCATTTTTCTATACCAGGTAAATTTCCATTTTTATCAAGTAGACCAGCTTTTGCACCAACCCCTATAACAGTTCCAAATGTTGAGAAAAAGTCAGGAATAAATAAAGCAAATAGAAAAGGTAAGTATTTTATATTTAATGCTCCCATAACATCTATATTAAAAATCATATCTGTAGGATTTCCAGGGGCTGCTAAAAAAGAAGTAGGGATTTTAGTAACTCCCATAGGTATTCCTATTAATGTAGTCAAGATAATGGCAAGAATAACTCCATCCTTTACTTTTCTAACTTCTAAAATAAGTAAAATTATTAAACCAATAATAGCTAATATAGCAGTAGGAGTTGTTAAATCTCCAAAACCAAGAACATTTTTTTTAGCATTAGCTATAATTATTCCAGCATTTCTAAAACCTAATAATGAAATAAAAAGCCCAATACCAGCACTAATAGAGATCTTAATACTTAGTGGAATTAATTTTACGATTATATCTCTAAGTCCAATAAATGAGATAATAACAAATAGAAGTCCTTCCCAGAAAATAACTCCAGAAGCAACAGCAGGAGATATTCCCTCACCAATAATCATAGAAATAGAATAAATTGCTACACTTCCAAGTCCAGGTCCTAAAACAAAAGGTCTATTAGTAACTATTCCCATAGCAATAGAGGTAATAGCACATAATATAATAACCATTGTTAAAACTCCTGATTTACCAAACCCAGCTGAGCTCATTATAGAAGGAACAGTAGCTAATACATAAGCCATAGTAGCAAATGTAGTTAGTCCTGCTATTAATTCTGTTTTAATATCAGTTCCATTTTCCTTTAATTTAAATTGTTTTTCTAAAAAATTCATGTTAATAATAAATCCTCCTCTTAAATATATTTGAAATATCATTATAACATATTTCGAATAAAATGTGAACAATATCACATAATAATTAAAGATACTGTAAATTTATTTTTAATTAAACCTATTTTTCTTTTATTTTTTAGGACTTTGTGTTAAAATTATTTGTAAAATATTTTTGGAGATGAGAAAAATGACAAATAATACTGCAGAAAAATTAGAGAAGTTACCATTAAGAAAATTATTTTTAGTAATGGCAGTACCATCAGTACTAGCTCAATTAATAAATGTATTATACAATATTGTAGATAGGATATATATAGGTCATATAAAAGAGGTAGGTTCTTTAGCACTTACAGGGGTAGGTGTGACATTTCCAATAATAATGGTGGTTTCCGCTTTTAGTGCTTTTGCTGGACAGGGAGGTGCACCCTTAGCTTCTATTGAATTAGGAGCTAAAAATTATAAAAAAGCAGAGAAAATATTAGGGAATAGTACTGCTTTATTAATAGTATTTGCAATAGTATTAACTATATTTTTTCAAATTTTTAAAACTCCATTATTATATGCTTTTGGAGCTAGTGATAATGTTATAAAATATGCTCACGACTATATAGGATTATATTTATATGGAACGATTTTTGTTATGTTATCTTTAGGACTTAATACTTTTATTAGTGGACAGGGAAATGCAAAAGTAGCTATGTTATCAGTTTTAATAGGAGCAGTTACTAATATTATTTTAGATCCTATCTTTATATTTGTATTGGGAATGGGAGTAAAGGGAGCAGCATTAGCTACTGTTATTTCACAAGCTTTAAGTGCAATTTGGGTTGTATACTTTCTTTTATCTAAGAAAAGTGTAATAAAGATAAAAATAGAAAATTTAAATCTAGAGAAAGAGATTTTAAAAAAGACAGGAGCATTAGGAATATCTCCTTTTATTATGCAAAGTACAGAGAGTTTAGTTTTATTAACTTTAAACTCAGGATTACAAAAGTATGGTGGAGATATATATGTAGGTTCAATGTCTATATTAACAAGTGTACTACAACTAATAACAGTACCAGTTTCAGGTATAACTCAAGGTATTCAACCTGTAATAAGTTATAATTTTGGAGCTGGTAATAGAAAAAGAGTTTTACAAACTTTTAAAGGAATGTTAGGAGTATGTTTAACAGTAACAATTATGATGGGAGGAATAGGAGTAATTTTTCCAGAGATATATGTAGGTATTTTTACTGATTCAAAAGAATTATTTGATTTAACTTCTAAATTTATGCCAATTTTTGTATTGGGAATGGTAATCTTTGGAATACAACAAGCTATTCAAGGAACTTTTTTAGCTTTAGGACAAGCTAAATATTCTATATTTATAGCTTTATTGAGAAAAGTTATTTTATTGGTTCCTTTAGCAGTTATTCTACCAATTTTTATGGGAGTAAAGGGAATATATTATGCTGAACCAATAGCTGATATCACTTCAGTAAGTATAGCAAGTATAACTTTTCTTTTAACATATAAAAAAATATTAAAGAGTAGAGGGATGAAAAAATAAAATTTTGTACATAAGAATTTATTTTTTTATAAATATATTGAAGACTTGATTTTTCTATTTAGTAGAAATCAGGTCTTTTTTTATGCAAAAATTATTCAAAATTAAAAAAATGTATATAAAAATAAAAAAAATATAGATTTTAAAAAGTACGTATTTGTCTAATTTAAGACAATCAAAACTTAAAAAGAATAAAAAAGTCTTGACTTTTAAAAAAAGTTATGATAGACTTAGCCGCAAATTTAATTTGCATACGTATGCAATAAAAGAGAGGCCTTTATGAAAAAATTAACAATGAAAGATATAGGGAAATTAGTTAATGTTTCTCAATCAACTGTATCAAGAGTATTGAGTAATCATCCAAATGTAAAGGAGGAGGTTAGACAAAGAGTTTTAAAGTGTATACAAGATAATAATTTTGTACCAGATATAAGTGCAAAAATAATGAGAGGAGAAAGTTCTAAAATATTAGGATTTGTTTCTACGAACTTTGCTAATCCATATTATTTAGAAATGGTTAATTATGTTGAAAAAGAAGCAAGAAAAAATGGATATACAGTAATTGTGGTGAATTGTGAAAAAGATGAAAGATTAGAAAAAATTCATTTTAAAGAATTAATTACTAGAAAGGTAGATGGAATAATAAGTGCTCCTGTATCCGCTAAAAATTTAAAGCTTTTAAAAATGAGTGGAATACCTTTTGTAGTTTTAAATGAGAAAATTTCATGGGTAGATAGTTTTTATACATCTTTATTTAATGCGGGAGTAGAAGTAGCAAAATATTTTATAAAAAATAATTTTAAAAGGGTAGCTTATATAGGAGAGAAAGAGTCAGATAAGTTAAAAGGATTTTTAAGTGAGATTAATAGGGAAAATCATTTAAATAGTACGGAAAGTAATATTTTATTTACTTTAGAAAAAGGCTTTAGAAAAAAAATTCCTGAAAAAATAAAAAAATTAGATTTAAAATGTGATGCTATATTTTTTTCAAGTGATGAAATAGCTCTTTTATTTATAAAAGAAGCAAGGAAATATAATATTAATCTTTATGAAAAAGAAATGGTAGGATTTGATAATACAATAATATCTCAAACACTTGGAATAACTAGTATAGAACAACCAATGGAAAATATGTGCGAATTGGCTATGAAAGTTTTACTAGAAAGAATAGAAAAAAAGAATAAGACAAGTAAAATATTTAATACAGAGTTAGAACCTAAATTAATTATTCGAAAATAGTGGAGGAAATTATGAAGGAAAAAAGAAAAGTAACAACATTTGAAGCATTTTTACCAATGATATGTATGGCATTAATGGTAATAGTAGGGAATATTATATTTGGAATAAGGATAGAATTTATTTTATTACTAGCATCTTTAATAGCAGGGCTTGTATCAGTTAGAGCTGGTTATACTTGGGATGAACTAATAGAAGCATATAATAAGAAATTTGCAAAGGCTTTTCCAGCTATATTAATATTAATAGCAGTTGGTGGAATTGTAGGAACATGGATGTATAGTGGAACTGTTCCAATGATGATATATTATGGTTTAAAATTTTTACATCCTAAATTTGTAGTTGTAACTGCATTTGTTGTAACAGCGATAGTTTCAACATTTACAGGAACTTCGTGGGGATCAGCAGCAACTTCAGGAGTTGCGTTTATGGGAATAGCTACAAGTATGGGAATACCTTTACCGCTAGTAGCAGGAGCAATAATTTCAGGAGCTTTTTTTGGAGATAAAGTATCACCAGTATCAGATACTACAAATTTAAGTGCACTAGCTTCAGAGGTAACAGTATATGACCATATAAAAGGTATGTTGCCAAATGTAACTATAAGTGCTATCATAGCAATTATAGGCTATACTTTAGTAGGAACATTTTATTATAATGGAAATTCTCAATTATCAGAAGCAACTTTAAAAATAATGGAAGATTTAGATTCATTGTATAATTTTAATATTTTAATGTTACTCCCTCCAATTATTGTTTTTGGTGGTGGATATTTTGGGTTTCCAGCATTATTACTTATGTTAGCATCATCAGTAGTAGCAATGGTTGTAGGGACTTTAAGTAATGGTTTTATATTTACCGATGCAGTAACAGCATTATTACAAGGATTTAATGTATCAATGGCTGAAGTAACAGGAGTAAGTGTAGCAGATTTAAGTCCTAGACTTTTAGGATTATTAAATAGAGGTGGCTTTTCTTCAATGATGAGTGGCTCTGTAATGTTTTGTTTCTTAGCTATTCCATTTGGTTCTTTTATGGAGGTATCAGGTTCTTTAGATAGAATAGTTGAACAACTATCTAAAATTATAAAAGGTGCATACAGTTTAATAGTTGTTACATTTTTTACTGGAGCAACTATAAATGCAATAACTAGTAATGGACAATTTTCAATTTTAACTACAGGGCAACTTTTTAAAGAAAATTTTAAAAAGAAAAACATTCCTTTAAATGTTTTATCAAGAACTATGGAAAATAGTATGACATTATTAGAATGTATGTTACCTTGGCACGTAACTGCGATATATATGGCTTCTACTTTAGGAGTTCAAACAACAGAGTATATAAAATATAGCTTCTTTAATATTTTAGGAATAGTAATATTCTTTATAATTTCATATTTTGTAGCTAAGAAAGCGGAAAATAGTATAAAAATAGAAAAAGATATAAAAATAAATTGTTAATAAAATTTGGAGGGATTAAAAATGAAAAAAGAGTTTAAAGGAGTAGAAACAATATTAGCCCATTATGGAGAAGATAGACAAGCTCATAATGGAGCTATTGTTCCACCAATATATCAAAATACACTTTTTGCTTTTGAAGATTGGGATGCTATAGATAGAGCGTTTGCTGATCCTGTAAACAATAGTATTTATACAAGAGGAAATAATCCATCTGTAAGTATGGTAGAGAAGAAGATAGCAAAATTAGCTGGAGGAGAAAAAGCTAGATTATTTGCTTCTGGTATGGGGGCTATCTCAAGTGCTATTATGAGTTGTGTACATACTGGATGTCATGTTATTACTTTAAAAAATATTTATGGTCCAGCTTTAAATTTATTAGATGTATATTTAAAAAATAAGTTTAATATAGAGATTACTTTTGTAAGTGGAGAAGATGTAGAAGAGATAAAAGAAGCAATAAAAGATAATACGACACTTATTTATTTAGAAAGTCCTTCATCAGCTGTATTTTCTATGCAAGATATAGAAGCTATAGCCAAAATAGCTAAAGAGAGGGGTATAAAAACTGTTATAGATAATACTTGGGCTACTCCTTTATATCAAAGACCATTAGAAATAGGAATAGATTTAGAAGTACACTCTTGTTCAAAATATTTAGGAGGTCATAGTGATATAATATCAGGAGTAGTTATTGGAAAGGCTGAATTAATAGACTCTATATATCAAAATGAATATTTATTATATGGTGCAAAGATGGCTCCATTTGAAGCTTGGTTATTGATGAGAAGTTTAAGAACACTACCTATGAGAATGGAAAGACATCAAAGAAATGCTATGATGGTGGCAGAATTTTTAGAAAAACATCCAAGAATAAAGAAAGTAAATTATCCAGGATTAAAAAGTTTTCCTCAATATGAATTAGGAAAAAAACAGATGACAGGGTATAGTGGACTTATGAGTTTTGTAATAGATACTGATGATGTTCAAGAACTAAAAAACTTTGTAAATGGATTAAGTTTATTTAGTATAGGAGTTAGTTGGGGAGGTCACGAATCATTAATTCATGCTCCAGCAATAGCTTATTTAAGAGAGATGACACCAGAGCAATTTAAAGCAACAGGATTATCTTTAGGAGTAATTAGAATTTCAGTTGGGTTAGAAGATCCTAATGACTTAATAGAAGATTTAAGAAGTGCATTAGATAATATGTAATATATATTTGGGACTGTTTTATAACAGTCCCAAAATATTAAAATTAAATAATTTTTCTATCTATCATTTTTCTAACTACACTCTTAGCAAGGTTTATTCTTTCCTCAACAGTTGATATATCTAGATATTCATTTTTACTGTGAGCTTCTCCTCCAACAGGACCAACAGCATCTACTACTCCAACTCCTAAGATACCTAAGAAGTTTCCATCAGAACAGCCACCAGCAACTTCCCAATCATATCTTATACCCATCTCTTTTTTACTTTCATCAAATAAATCACGAAGAAGAGCAGATTTATTATTAAGTACTAATGGAGGTCTATATCCGATCTCCTTGATTTTAACTTTTATTCCTTCTACCTTAGGATTCTCTTGAAGTTTTTTCATAGTCTCTCTAATTGTTTCAAAGAATTCTACTTGATGAGACCTTCCTTCAAATTTAAAACAAGCATAATCAGGGACAATATTAACTCCAGATCCACCTTCTATAAGTCCGACGTTTAAAGAATTTTTAATATCCCAGTTATGAAGTTTAGAAATCTCTCCGACCCAATGAGCAGCTTCTACAATAGCATTGACTCCTTCTTGAGGATAGTTTCCAGCATGAGATGCTTTACCAAAAAATTCTACTTGATATTTAACAAGTCCTTTTCTTTCTATAACAGCATTTCCATTTTTACGTGCTGGTTCAAATATCATTGCATATTTTGCCTTTGCCCCAATTTTTTCAATTATAGGTCTAGAGTGTATAGAGCTTATCTCTTCATCAGTATTCATCACAAGAGCTATTGTTATATCTTCATCTTTAAACTCTTTAGCAACTTCAACCATTGATAAAACACCAGATTTCATATCATATACCCCAGCTCCAGTTGCTATATTTCCTTCTAATTTATATGACCAAGTTGGAACAGTTCCTCTTAGGAAAACAGTATCATTATGACCTAAAAACATTAAATCAACATCTTCAGAATCTCTATTTTTTGCAACTAAAACGGGATTTTTTCCATCATTTTGAGGATAAACTTCAACAATCCAATCCTTTTCTAATTCTTTTTTAAATATTTCAGTAACTTCTTGTACTCCTTCAGGAACATTACTTCCACAATCAATATTAACAAGTCTTTCTAAATCTATTAAAAATTTTTTCATATCCATATATTTTTCCCCCTAAATATTATCCAAAGAATACCATATTTGATATAATTACTGCTAATAATCCACCTAACATAGGGATAGCAGTTCTTTTTACAACTTCAAATGGAGATACTCCAGAAATTCCAGAAACAGCAACTATTACTGCTGTAATAGGAGATACACTTCTAGCAATTCCTGCAGATAATTGCATTGGCATAAGCATAACAATAGGATTTAATCCCACAGATGCCGCTACAGCTGGAGCAAGAGCTGCAAAGGCAAAGAAAGGAGCATTTCCAGAACCCATTAATATAGATGATACAACAATGATAGCAGTCATAACTAAAATCATTGGTTGAGGACCTAATCCAGCTGATTTTGTAGATTCAATAAGAGCACTGATAACACCTATCTTAGTTAATCCTAAAGCAAAGAATTCTCCAGCAACAATAAGAGTTATAACATTAGCAAATTGATTTCCCATTGCATTAAAAATGATTTTTAACTCTGTAAGAGTTGATTTAAAAGCTTTTCTTCTGATTCCCTCAATAATCATACTAAGAGTAATACTCATAAACATAGCTTCTACAACACCTATTTTAATACTACTTCCAGTTAAAGGACTGAATACTAAAATTATTAATAATGGAATAATAGGAAGAAAAGCATAAAATTTAGGAACTTCTTTCTCTTCCTCTTTGTTTTCAATATTAGAATTAAAACTTGTTGTATCTAATTTTGCATCCATTTTTTTATTAACTATATAGTGTAGAATTGTGATAACAATTACAGTAACTATTGCTACAGGAATTTGATAGTTAGCAAAATAAAGGGCAGCATCCATTTCAGCAGTTTTTGAAGCTAATACAGCATTACCTGAAGCTGGTCCTAAATCAAGACAAGCAGCAGTTCCAATTACAGAAGTAGCAGCTAATGAAGAAACTCCTAATGAAACAAGAATAGGGTATACAGTAACCATTAATAATACTCCAAGTCCTGAGGCACTAGGAATAAATACATTTAAGATTTGCCCTACCACATAAGATAGAGCTAGAACAATATATGGTGAATTTAATTTTTGTAATGGTTTAATAGAAAGTTTTACTAGGGCATTACTAGCACCAATGTGATCCATATATTTAGCAAAAGCTGAAACTATCATGATAGCTAATCCAAGACTACCAGAGGTTTTTATAAAGTTTTTACTCAATTGAGCAAAAATATCAAGGTATAATGAACCAGTAGCACTTTTTTCCATAACAGGAGAGTTATTTAAAAGTATTCCACCAAGAAGTAGAGCAGCTCCACCTATAATTAAAACTCCTTGAGCATGATATTTTTTTACAATTAAATATCCTACAATTAAAATAACTAAAATTGCAACAACAAAATTCATTTTTATTCCCCCTTTTTAAATATTTTATAAAAAAGGTAATTAAATTTTTAGTTTAATCACCTTTATAGACTATTATTTATCTATCTTATCTGCCCCATGTCTGTAGTGAGGTAGTAATAGAGGTGATATTCTATCTGTTTCTATTCCATTTTTCTTTAGCTCTTCGTGGTATTGCTTTACATGTTCTAATGTTAATTCTTTTACAATAACATTTTTACTCTTACTTCCTGCACTCTTACCAGCTCTACGTCCAAATACAATTATATCAAGTAATGAGTTACCCATTAATCTATTTCTACCATGAATTCCACCAGCACATTCTCCAGCTACATATAGATTTTCAATTTTAGTTTCTCCATACTCATTAATTAAAAGACCACCATTTTGATAATGAAGAGTAGGATATATTAGAATAGGTTCTTTAGTCATATCTATTCCAAACTTTTTAAACATTCTATACATTGCAGGAAGTCTCTTTTCTAAAGTTCCTTCTCCATGAATAATATCAATAAGTGGAGTATCTAACCATACACCAACTTCACCAGTAGGAGTATTTATTCCTTTTTTATTTACTTTACACTCATTGATTATAGCTGAAGCTTCTATATCTCTTGTTTCAAGATGATATACAAATTGTTCTCCATCTACATTTAGAGGAGTAGCTCCAAGTCCTCTTACTTTTTCAGTAACAAGGGCTCCAAATATTTGAGAAGGAAAAGCAACTCCTGTAGGGTGGTATTGGATTGTATCAGCAAAAGCAAGTTCAGCACCTACTCTATAACCTAAAATAAGTCCATCTGCAGTAGCTCCATAGTGATTTGAAGTTGGGAATCCTTGATAGTGTAATCTTCCAGCTCCCCCTGTTGTTAAAATTACAGTTTTAGCTTTTACAACAGAATATTCCTCTGTTTCAAGATTGAATAAAATAGCTCCTGCTACTTTTCCATCTGAATCTTTTAAAAGTTCTACTACTGGAGAGAACTCTACAACTTCTACTCCTAAGTTTCTAACTTCATCTCTAAGTACACGCATTATCTCTGCTCCACTATAATCAGCAGCTGCATGCATTCTTTTTCTTGAAGTTCCTCCACCATGGTTAGTAAGCATAGTTCCATCTTCTTCTTTGTCAAACATTACTCCATAGTCATTTAACCACTTAATAGCTTCTGGAGCATCATGTACAAGAGCTCTTACTAATTCTGGTATATTAGTAAAATGTCCTCCACCCATTACATCAAGATAATGTTTAGCAGGAGAATCATCTGGCTTATCAGCAGCTTGAATTCCTCCTTCTGCCATCATTGTATTAGCATCTCCAAAACGAAGTTTAGTAGCTATCATAACTTTTGCTCCAGTTTTAAATGCTTCAATAGCAGCAGAAGCTCCAGCTCCTCCAGCACCAACAATAAGAACATCTACATCATAGTCAATCTTTTGAAGATTGATTTTATCCATTTCTATTCTACTTTTTGCTTCTATTAAGTTAGCAAGCTCTAAAGGAACTTTTTGTCCCTTATTTACTCCTAGATTAATTGTTCTAAATCCACTTTCAATATAGTCTGGATGATTTTTCTTTAAAATTTCCAATTTTTCTTCTGGAGATAATCTAGGAAAATCATGTCCAAGTCTTTTTGAACGAGTTGCTTCAACTTTTTTAATCAATTCTCTCATTTCTGGTGTATACATCAATAAACCTCCAATTTATACCCTTTATTATTTAGCAATATCTCTATGATTATATAGGTCTTTAAGTTCATCAATACTTTTACTCATTAACTCATCAAGTTCAGCATCCATTTTTCCATCTTTTATTTCTTGAACTCTTTCAGATAGATGTTTACTTTCTGGAGCAATATATTTTCCTGTAATACGACGAGCTAAAAGTCCTACATTGTAATGAGTAATTCCAGCAGGACATCTTGATGCACAGATTCCACAACCTACACAGTCAAATGATTCTTCGGCACATTTTTCAAATTCTCCTCTTTGAGCATAAGCAATATATTGCATTACATTTAATCCTTGAGAACATCCTTTAGTACATGCATTACAACCTATACATTTATATAGCTCAGGATATAATTCTCCCATTGTTTCTGCTGTAGGTTCAATTTTATCCATATCGTATACAGCTTTTTTTCCAGGGAAGAAAGGAATTTGAGTAAGATACATTCCATCTTCAACTTGACTTTGACAAGCAAGAACAACTTTTAATTTATTTTCTCCTTTTGTTCTATAGATAGTGGCACAAGCTCCACAAAAACCTGATCTACACCCACAACCTCTGATAAGTTGATAGCCAGCATATTCCATCGCATCCATTATAGTTAGAGTTGAAGGAACAGAATATTTTTTACCTAATATAAATACATCAACCATTTGTTTTTCAGCCATTTTTCTCTCCTTACTAGTTTTTATTAATACTCATTTGGAAGTTCTTGAATTTCATCACATCTAAATACTGGACCATCTTTACAAACATATTTATCCCCAATATTACAACGTCCACATTTACCAACACCACATTTCATTTTCAATTCAAGTGTAGTGAAGACTTGTTCTTTTTTAAATCCAATCTCTTCTAAGCCTTGTAATACAAATTTAATCATAATAGGAGGTCCACATACTAGAGCTACTTTATTATTATCTAGTCCTAATTCTTTAACATAGTTTGGAACAAATCCCACATGTCCATTCCAACCTTCAAACTCTCTATCTACTGTAAGATGAACTTTTGTATCTTTTTGATTAGGCCATACATTGAATATATCATTTTGATGAACTAAATCATCTGGAGTACGTGAACCATAAACAATATCTACTTTTCCATAATTTTCACGATTATCCATTACATAGTTTATAACTGAACGAAGAGGAGCAAGTCCTATTCCTCCAGCTATAAAAAGAAGGTCTTTTCCTTTTAGAGCATCTTCTTCAACTGGAAAATTATTACCATAAGGCCCTCTAATTCCTATTTCTGTTCCCTCTTCAAGTTGGTGGATATAGTCTGTTACTATTCCACATTTTTTTATACTACACTCTATATACTCTTTTACTGTAGGAGATGAAGTAATAGAGAATATAGCTTCTCCAATAGGAGGAACAGAAATCATAGCACATTGTCCTGGCATGAAATCGAAAGGCTTTCCCCCCTCTGGATTTTCAATTCTAAATGTTGTAACATCAGGAGTATCTCTTCTAATGTTAGTTATTATAGCCACCTTCGGCATTAAAGGGTCATTATCATGACAACCACAATTACAGCTCATCTTATTCCTCCCCTAATTTTTTTATTACTTTTACTATATTTAATCCAATTGGACATTTTTCTATACATCTTCCACAACCTACACAAGAGTATAATCCATCATGATTTTTAGGATAATATACTAATTTATGCATAAATCTTTGTCTTACTCTTTGAAGTTGAGAAGTTCTAGGATTTCCATGTGCCATACGTGTAAAATCTGAAATCATGCAAGAGTCCCAACATCTATATCTTTCACCACAGTTACCTCCATCATAATCTTTTACATCATAACAGTGGCAAGTAGGACATACAAATGTACAAGAACCACAAGCTAAACATTTTTTACTAATTTCTCCCCAAAATTCTTCCATATCAAAAATTTCTTGTTGTGCTTTTGTAATTTTTTTAGGATTTAAATTTTTAAGAGGAAGAGTTGCTAATTTTTCTTTTATAGATTTTTTTAACTCTTCAAGGTCTGAAGTACTTCCATCTTCTAAAAGAGTAGAAAGAGAGTTTAAAAGTTTTTCTCCTTTTTCACTTTTAGCTTCTAGATATAGATAATCTCCTTTTTCCCAAGTAGCAACATCTGAAGCTGGAGAAGCTTCTGATGGGTCAATTTCAAAAGCTGTACAAAAACAAGTTTCCTCAGGATTATTACATGCAGAAGTTACAATTATTCCTCTATCTCTGTGAGCTTTATAGTATGTATCTACTGGCTCTCTTAAAAAGATATTATCCATTACTTTAAGGCTTGCTGCGTCACAGTTTCTTACACCAAATATTACATATTCATTATCATCTACAGCTACAGGAGTAAGTTCAAGTTTTTTCTTGTTATGTCTAAATTTTAAATATGTTTCAGTTTGTGGAAAAACAAACTCTTTAACTGAAGAATTTGTTTTTAAGACATCAAGTCTTATATTTTTATCTGGGCTATAAGCACCAAAGTTAATTAAACTTCCTTGCTCCATAGGAAGAAATAAATCAAAGTGAGTATTTATAAGTTCCCATAATTCAGGTAATTTACTTTTTAAAATTCTTTTCATTATTTACCTCCTTTTTTTATTGCAAAGTTATCTTTATCCTCTAAAGTATATGATACAAGAGGAGAAGGGGTAGTAGAATCCATACCTGCTTCCCATTCACCATAAGTTTCATTTAAATCTTTAATTATTTTTCTATTTAATAAATCCAATCTTATATGAGCTGGACATACTCTAGCACATTCTCCACAATCTACACAATTTCCTGCAACATGATAAGCTCTAGTTAAATGGAAAAAACTAGTTTCAGTTTCAATATTAGCCTTTCCTAATACATTGATATCATCATTGTCAAAGATGCATTTTACACAGCTACATGCTGGGCATATATTACGACAGGCATTACATCTGATACATCTTGAAAATTCATTTGACCAGAATTCATATCTTTCATCAGCATTCATATTTTCAAGAATTTTTACCTCTCTAAATCTTTCTTCTGGATTTCCAATATTATTAATCTCTTCTCCTATTAACTCATCATAAACTACAGGATTAGGATGAAGACAGTTTTCACATTTAGTATATTTTTTATTTTTTGAATCTAGCATTCCAGAACAAGGGATTCCCCAAACATAAACCTTATCTCTTTCTATTCTATTATCTCTTAAAAGTTGATTAAATCCTAGTGAATCACAACCTTTTAAGAAAACTCCTATTTTTTCATATTTTTTAGTTTGCTCTATTAGATATTTACTTAAATTATTGACACAGTAGTTATCGAAAATAAGAGAGTCTACCTTTTCTACTTCAGTTATAAAAACAGGAGTAGATTCAAAGGAAAAATCTCCTTTTTCCCAACCAATAACCATCTGAACTTTATTATTTAAAAGTGCTTCTTTAGCTATCTTTCTAATTTTTTCAGTCATTATTTCCATCTACCATCCTTCAATTTTTTGTTTGGTCCAAGTTTATAGACATTTTCTAAAACTTCATTCATAACTGTAGCAAATTTATTTGCTTCAGCAGCTGATATCCAATCAATTTTAAATCTCTCTTTTTCAATACCTAAATATTCAAGAAGATTTATAAATATAGAAAAACGACGTCTTGTATAGTAGTTACCAGTAGAATAGTGGCAATCTCCAGGGTGGCAACCAGCTATTACTACACCATCTGCTCCTTTTTGAAAAGCTCTTATTATAAAGTTAGTATTAACTCTACAAGAACAAGGAACTCTAATGATTTTTACATTTGCAGGATAATTCAATCTACTAGTTCCTGCAAGGTCAGCCCCTGCATAACTACACCAGTTACAGCAAAAGGCAACTATTAAAGGTTTGAACTCTTCTTTTTCAACTTTTTCTATAGACGACATATTGCATCTACCTCCGCCATAATTTGTTTGTTTGAAAATCCTTTCAAGTCTATTGCTCCAGGACGACAAGATACTGTACATCCTCCACATCCTTGGCAAAGAGCTTCATTAACTGTTGCTACAAGTTTTCTTATAATTTTTCCATGGTCATTTAAGTCAGTCATTTTTAAAGTAATAGCATCATAAGGACACATTTCAGCACATTGTCCACAACCACTACATAAATCAGTATTAACTGCTGATACGCAAGGGTTAGTTACAAGTTTGTCCTTACTTAAAAGAATTATAGCTTTTGCAGCTGCAGCACTTGCTTGAGCTACTGTTTCAGGAATATCTTTAGGTCCTTGACAAGCTCCTGCTAAATAGATTCCTGCTGAAGCTGTTTCAACTGGTTTTAATTTAGGATGGGCTTCTGTAAAGAAATTATTTGTATCTGTACTTACATTAAGCTTTCTTTTTAAAGCTACAGTATCATCTTTAGCTTTAGTAGCAGCGGTAAGTACTACCATATCAGCATCTATTATAACAGTTTGACCAGTAAGAGCATCTACTCCATTTACCATAAGTTTATCTCCTTGAGGGAAAACTTTTCCTACCATACCTTTTATATATTGGACTCCATACTCTTCAACTGCTCTTCTTTGGAATTCATCAAAGTTTTTTCCTGGAGTTCTTACATCTATATAGAATACGTATGCCTCGATATCAGGATATTTATCTCTTAATAACATTGCATGCTTAGCTGTGTACATACAACAAATCTTAGAACAGTAAGGTTTACCTCTATCACTAGTATCTCTTGAACCAACACATTGAACAAAGACAACTTTCTTAGGTTTAGTATGGTCAGAAAGTTTTAAAAGTTTTCCATGAGTAGGTCCAGCAGCATTAGTTAATCTTTCAAATTCTAGAGAAGTAATTACATTTGGATGATTATAACTGTATTCTCCAAATTTTGAAAGATCTATTAAATCATATCCAGTAGCAACTACTATTGCACCATATTTTTGCTCTATAATCTCATCTTTTTGATTGAAATCTATAGCCTTTGCCATACAAAGTTTTTCACAAATACCACATTTGCCTGTCTTCATTTTTATACATTGAGTTGTATCAATTACTGGAACATTTGGTACTGCTTGAGCAAAAGCTTTATATATTGCTCCTCTATTTGTTAAATTTTCTTCAAATTCATTTGTAGCTTTTCTTGAAGGGCATTTTTCTACACAGATTCCACACCCTGTACACTTATCCATATCTACATATCTAGCTTTTTTTCTAATTGAAACTGTGAAATTTCCAACATATCCATTTACAGCTTCAATTTCACTATAAGTATGCAAAGTGATATTAGGATGCATAGAAGCATCTACCATTTTTGGTGTTAGAATGCAGGCAGAACAGTCTAATGTAGGGAAAGTTTTATCTAGCTGAGCCATTTTACCACCGATACTTGGTTGCTTTTCTACAATATCAACCTTGTATCCAGCATCTGCAATATCAAGAGCAGTTTGAATTCCAGCTATTCCTCCACCTATAACTAAAGCTCTTTTTTCTACTTGACTTTCTCCAGATACAAGTGGTGTATTCAAAAGTGCTTTTGCAACAGCTGCTTTTACGAGAGAGATAGCTTTTTCTGTTCCTTCCTCTTTATTTTTATGAACCCATGAACAATGTTCTCTAATATTAGCTATCTCTACAAGGTAAGGATTTAATCCAGCTTTTTCAGCAGCATTACGGAATGTTGTTTCATGCATTCTTGGAGAACAAGAAGCAACAACTACTCTAGTTAAATTATGTTCTTTGATTGCATCCTTTAACATTGTTTGCCCAATCTCAGAGCACATATATTGATAATTCATTGAATATACAACACCTGGTATATCTTTAGCAGCTTCAGCAACTTTTTCTACATCTACTGTTCCTGCTATATTATTTCCACACCAGCATACAAAAACTCCAACTCTTTGCAATATTCTTCCTCCTCATATAAAGTAATATTATTTGCTATATTTACGAAATGCACTCATAAAAGCTTGTTGAGGGATTTTTTTATCCACCATTAACTTTGGTACATCTTCAGGTTTTAGTTTATTTTCATCTTTTTTTCTAATAATTGTTAATCTTACTGCTTCCATCAATTTACATAAATCAACATTTCTAGGACAACGAGATGCACAGTTAAAACAAGAAGCACAAGTCCAAATAGTTTTACTATTTTTAACAGATTCTAAATCTCCCATTTGAAGATATCTGATAATTTGATGTGGAAGAATATCCATTCCATCAGTAGCAGGACAGCTAGCACTACATTTTCCACATTGCATACAATTTGCAACTTTTTCTTTACTTATTTCTTCTACTAAAAGAATATCTTTTTTATTTTTATTAAAAGTTTTTTTCTCCCTTTCCAATTTTTCCTCCTTAAAATTACTTGTTAATTTTTTTTACTCCCAAAGCTTCAGCTAGTATTTCAGTAAAATATTTTACTGAAATCTCATTTTTAAGTTCAAGATTATATTTACATAGTGGGCAAGCTGTAACAATCTCTATTGCTTCATTTTCAAGTGCAGATTTTATAATTTTTTCACTCATTTTTTCAGTAAGCTCTTTATTATTAACAGCAAGATAAGCACCACAACATTCATTTCTATAAGGATAAATTACTGGGATTCCACCAAGAGCTTCTATAAACTCCTCTATAATAGATGGATTTTCAGGGTCATCTACTTGCATCTGTTTCTTAGGTTTTAATAACATACAACCATAGTATGCACCAATTTTACGATTTAAAGGATTTGTAACTTTTTCTTTGATTTTATTGAAGCCAACATATTTTTTTAGCATTTCTAAATAATGTATAACTTCCCCTTCTCCATTATATGCTGTTTCTAGTTGAAGATAGTTATTGGCTTTGTTTCTAAAATTTTCATCAATTTTTAAGTCTTCATTTGTTCTTTTCAATACATGATGACAAGCTGTACAAATTGTAACTAATTTATTTCCTTCACTATGAGCACTTGCCAAACTTCTAACTGCTGAGAGTCTAGTTGCTATCTCATTACTTCCTAATGGATATACAGCACCACAACACTGCCACTCTTTTTGTTCTGCTAATTCTACTCCTAAAATTTTAGCTGACTCTAATCCATATTTTTCAAGTTCTTGAGCTTTAGTTTTTAAAGTACATCCAGGATAATAGCTAAATTTCATACTTTTTTCCCCTCCTAATTTAATAATTATTAAAACTTACATTAATATATTTTGATTATTTTTAGTTTTTTAAGTATTAAAATTGAACTTAATATATTAGTATATTAAAATGATAACTTAATATCTTTTTTATGTCAATATATTTTTAGGAAAAAAAGAAGATATTGTAAGTAAAATCACAATATCTTCTTAACTTAAAAATTATATAAAATAATTTGGATATTCTTCAATTAAAATAGGAAGTCTATTTTTTAATCTACAAAAATGCTTTTCTAAAATTTCTTGAGCTAATTCAGGTTTTTTATATTTAATTATTTCATATATTTGTTCATGACCTTTTAAGGTATAATCATCCTTTATTTTTACAGGAGAATTTAAGTTTCTAACTCTTAAATAATCAAAAAGTTCTCTAGATGTTATTTTAAAAAGTTCTTGAAAACCTATACCTTTAAAAATAAGTTTATGAAAATCAATATCTAGTTTATGATACTCTTCAGCATTTTTAGTTGTGGAAAGAATTAATCTTTGTTTTTCTATATTTTCTTTTAATTTATCTAAATATTCTTGAGGAAAATACTCACAGGCTAGTTGTATCATCTTGACTTCTACACATACTCTAAGTATTTGTCCTGCTTCAAATTTACTTTTATCAATTTTTGTTACAAAGGTTCCACTTTGAGGAAGTGTTTTAATAAGTCCCTCATGTTTTAACAAAAGAAGAGCTTCACGTATAGGAGTACGACTCATATTAAAAATTAGAGAAAGCTCTTGTTCTTTAATTTCAGAACCAGGTAAAAGTTTTAATTCTAGGATATTTCTTTTTAAAACTTTATAAACAAAGTCAGCATTTGTTTTTCCTATTATATTATCATATATTTTCATAGTTATTTGTTCCCTCTCTATGTTATTTTCTTATATTTTACATAATTATCTATTTTTTATATCACTTTTAATTAAACGTACAAGCATTATGATTAGAGGAATTAAAGTAAATAGAATTGCTTTACCTAGAAATATATGACAGAGAATAGTAGATATAAATCCTCCTAATGTAAATATTCCTATCATTTCTAAATGGATTTTTAATCTATTTTTAGCCTCTTGATTATCAACATTTTTAATAAAGTTAACAAAACTTTTTCCAGCTTGTCTTATATGATTCGTACAAAATGTAGTTGCAACTGGAACCTTTCTAGTAGTTTGAAAGGTATTGTATTGCATAGAGCAAATAAAGCTAATAAGAATTTGAGATATCTGATAAGGGGCATCTTCAGGTAAGAAACCTAAGAATGTTACGGTTATTATCTCAATGAAAATTAAAATAGTATCCCAACGAATATTATGTAATCTTTTTATAGGACCACTAATAGCTTCAGATATGATAGTTCCTATAAAATATGCTGATATGGGAATTAAATAATAGAATGCTTGTGAAAATTTTCCTGAACCTAAATTAACAGCAAAAAGAACAAAGTTTGCAGTTTGAGCATTGGAGAAAACTCCACCTCTAATGGTATAGGTAAAAGCACCATAAAATCCACTTGTCATCATTAAAGTTAAAAATACCCATAATTTTTCACATTCTAATTCATTTTCATTGATTCTACTCTTTTTTTTTCTTTTCCATTTAAAGAATTTCATAATTTAAAATACCCCTTATTATTAATTATCTTTACAAACACATTTCATAAATATTTTTTATATCTTCTTTTTTAAGTTCTTTAAATCCTTTTAAAACTCCATTACCACAAGCTTTTTCAGCCATTATATCAAAATGAGTTCTATCAATGTTAAGTTCAGTTAGAGTTTTAGTAAGTTTTAAATCTTCAAAAAAGAATTTTTCTAAAGCTTCTATACCTTTTAAGCTGGCTGCCATATTATCCAAAGAGCTATCTATTCCAAAGACAGAAACAGCAAAGTTTTTAAATCTTTCGGAATTAGTTTCATCTAAAATATATCTCATCCAACGAGGAGTAAGGATAGCTAATCCAAGTCCATGAGTTATATCATAGTATGCTGAAAGTTGGTGTTCCATAGGATGACAGCTCCAATTACATTTTTGACAAGCTCTAGCAAAACCATTTATAGCCCAAGATGAAGTCCACATTAGGTTAGCTCTAGCTTCTTCATTTTCAGGCTCTTTCATAGCAGTAGGTGCATATTTGACAACAGTTTTCATCATTCCTTCCATAAAGCAATCCAGCATGTACATACTTCCAGTTGTATTAAAATATGTTTCCATAATATGTGAAAGTATATCAGCAGCTCCACAAGCAGTTTGATATGGAGAAACTGTAAAAGTATTTTTAGGATTAAGGAAAGAAACTTTAGGTTGCATAAGAGGAGAAGCAACTCCTATCTTATCATTAGTTTCTAAGTTACTAATTACTCCACCAGCATCCATTTCTGAACCAGTTGCTGAAAGGGTAAGAATAGTAACAAGAGGAAGACAATTAATTACAGGTACTTTTTTTGTAACTATATCCCAAGCATCTCCTTCATAAAAAGTAGCTGCAGCAATCGCTTTAGTACAATCTATAACTGAACCTCCACCTACAGCTAGTAAAACATCTATTTTTTCTTTTTTACAAATATTGGCTCCAGTATTAACAGAAGTAACTCTTGGATTTGGTTCTATACCATTTAGTTCAAATATCTCTAGATTTTCTTTTTTTAATTCATCAATAACTTCATCATAAAGTCCAATTTTTTTTATAGAACCTCCACCATAACAAAGCAATACTTTTTTTCCAAATTTTTTAATTTCTTTTCCAAGATTAGAAAGTTGATTATCTCCAAAATATACCTTTGTAGGAATATTATAAGTAAAGTTAAACATAGTTTTTCCCCCTTAGTTTCAAAATAATCTATTCTAATTATAACATAAAAATATTTTTTTTTCATTTTATATTTTATAATTTTAATTTTAACAAGTGTTTAAAAAACATTTTTTTTGATTTGTTTGTTGACAAAAAAATGTAAAGAAACTATAATTTTAAATATGTAATAGTAAAAGTATAGGAGGGGAATAGTTATGGAGAATTTTTTTTATGAAACAAGAAGTAAATTACATAAAAATCCAGAATTAGCATTAGAGGAGTATGAAACAGCTAGATATATAAGAAATTTTTTAGATAATTTAGAAATAGAGTATGAAGAAATTGGAACAAGTACACTTGCACTATTTAAAGGGAAAGAAGATTTATGGTTAGGATTTAGAGCTGACATTGATGCTCTTCCACTTCAAGAGGAAAATGAGGTGGAATATAAATCTAAAGTAAATGGAAAGATGCATGCTTGTGGACATGATGGACATACTACAAATCTATTATATTTTGCTAAATGGTTGAAAGAGCAAATGGATAGTGGAGTTGAATTAAAAAAATCAATAATACTAATATTTCAAGCTGGGGAAGAGGGAAAAGGAGGAGCAAGATTTATAGCTCAATCAGATATTTTTAAAAATAAAAAATTTGAAGGAATCTTTGCTATGCATGTAAATCCAACATTAGAAGAGGGAAAAATAGCCATTGCCCATGGAGCATTAAGTTTTCAAAATATAAATTTAGATATAGAGATAGTAGGAAAGGGTTGTCATGGAGCTCAACCCCATCAAGGAATAGACTCTATATTAGTTGGAGCAAAATTAGTAGAAGCTTATCAATCAATAGTTTCTAGAAATATTGATCCATTAAAAACTGTAATAGTAACAATAGGAAGCTTTAAGGCTGGAGAAGTAAGAAATGTTATTCCTGAGAAAGTTAATATTTTAGGAACAATAAGATTAATTGATACATCTCTAATTGAATTTATAAGGGAGAGAGTTACTAGTATAAATGAGGGATTAGAAAGAGCTTTCGGAGTAAAAATTAATATGAATTTTATGCCTTTTTATCCTCCAGTAATAAATTCAGAAGATTTATATAAAATCGTTGAAAGCTCTATTCCAGAAGATCAAATTGTTAGAGATATAAGATTAACTGGCTCAGAGGACTTTTCTTTCTATTTGCAAAATGGCAATAAAGGATTTATGTTTTTATTGGGAGTAAGAAATGAAGAGAAAGGATTTATAAATCCATTGCATAGCCCAAAATTTGATTTTGATCCAAATACATTGAGATATGGTTTTGAAGTATTTAAAAATATTTTAGAGAAGATGAATGTAATATAGAAGTTTATTAAAGCTCAAGGATAGTTAAGGTTTAGTTATTCTGGAGCTTTTTTATTATTAAGATAGCTTAGAAAACTTGGAAAATCAATAAAAATATGGTATAATATAAAATCAATTGTATTATAATATTTGATTAAGGAGAAAGAAAGATGGAAGAGATAAAAATATCAACTGAATTTATAAAATTAGACCAATTTTTAAAATGGGTTGGAATTTGTGATACAGGTGTAGATGCAAAATTCTTTATTATAGATGGAAATGTAAAAGTAAATGGAGAACTTGAAATTAGAAGAGGTAAAAAATTGTATCCAGGAGATAAGGTTGAAGCTGCTGGAAAAACTTTCATAGTAAAGTAACTTAGTATTTTAAGTAGGGTGGATTAAGATTTGGAAGTTTTAGAGATAAATTATATAAATTTTAGAAATTTAATTGATGGAAGTGTAAAATTTTTTCCAAAACTCAATCTATTCTTTGGGAAAAATGGACAGGGGAAGACTAGCTTACTTGAAGCGGTCTATTTTAATGCTACTGGGAAAAGCTTTAGAACTTCTAAAGCAAATGAAATGATGAAATATGGAGTTAAAAGAACAGGAGTCTATATAGTTTATAGAGATAATATAGGAGAGAAGACTCTAACTGTAAAGTTTAATGATAATAAAAAAGAGTATTACTATAATAATAAAAAAGTGCCCTATGATGAATTTTATGGAAAGTTAAATGTTGTTACATATATACCAGAAGATATAGTATTAATAACAGGTTCTCCATCTATAAGGAGAACTTTTTTTGACGGTGAAATAGCACAGACTAATAGTGAATATTTTCAAGATTTAAAAAATTATAACAAGCTATTAAAGATAAGAAATAAATATTTAAAAGAAGAAAGAACAAAGGATACAGAGTATTTGGTATATGAAGATGAATTTATAAAATATGGTGCTAAGGTTATAGAAAAGAGATTGGAGTATGTCCAGAAAATATCTATAATTTTGAATCTAAATTATAGAAAACTTTTTGATAATAAAAAAGAGTTGAGTTTAAGTTATGAGTGCCATTTAGGAAATATAAAAAAATTAAGTCTAAAAGAGATTGAGAAACTTTTAAGAGAGAAAATAAAGAAAAATTTTTCACAAGAGAAAAGATATGGTTTTTCACTATGTGGTCCTCAAAAAGATGATTTTTTATTTATTTTAAATGGACATGAGGCAAAATCTACTGCATCACAAGGAGAGAAGAAATCAATAATCTTCTCTTTAAAATTGTCAGAGATAGATATGGTAATACGTGAGAAAAAAGAAAATCCAGTATTAATAATTGATGATATCTCTTCATATTTCGATTCAAATAGAAAAGAGAGTATACTAAATTATTTAGAAAAGAGAAATATACAAGTTTTAGTAAGTTCAACTGGAGATTTAGGAATAGATTCAAATGATTTTTATGTGGAGGGTGGTGAAATAGTATATGACACAAAAGCTGAATAATATAAGTGAAATGATAGATACAGCTGTAGGAAAAAGTAGAAGATTGAAAGAAGGAATATTAAAGGCTGAGTGGGAGAAAATTGTTGGAAAAATTTGTGAAAAATGTCAACCAGACTATATAAAAGATAAAATTTTATATATTAGGGCTGAAAGTACATTTTTTATTCATCATCTGACACTTGAAAAAGCTAAATATATCAAAACGATAAATAATTATTTTGATGAAGAAGTAGTTAAGGATATAGTTATACGAACTGGAAAACTTGATGAAAATAGAGAAGAGTATTTGGATAAAGAGGAAAAAGAAGAAGAAAAATTAGAGGAACAACATATAAAAAAAGAAGAGGTATTAGAAAATTTAAATAGTTCTGATACATTAAAAAGAAATTTGGGAATAATGGAAAAGATAGAATATCTAAGAAAAATAGCTATGGAGAGAGAGGAGTATTTACTTTCTCATGGATATAGAAAGTGTAAAGTTTGTGGAATGCTCTATGAGGGAGAAGAAGAGTTTTGTAAAGTATGTATAGATAATGGAAAAGCTAAAGAGTATTTAAAAAAAATAGGAAAGAATATACATTCAAAAGAGTTTGAGGAAAGTGAAGAGTAGTGTATATCTTTTTAGAAAATAAAGTTTTGATCCCAAGCAAAAAAATTATACTTATTATTGATTATATACATATTACAAACGAAGAGAATAAAGGCTTTTATGAAAAACAACTGGCAGAAAAAAGATTAGTAGATTTAGCTGAAAAGAATAAAAAAACAGTTATAGTAACTGATGATAGTATATATATAACATCTTATGGAACACAGACATTAATGAGTAGAGGTAATGAATTTTTTAATATAATTGGAGGTAGAAAGTGAGCAATAATTATCAAGCAGAAGATATAACAGTCCTAGAGGGACTTGAAGCAGTTAGAAAAAGACCAGGAATGTATATAGGTACAACTTCTGAAAGAGGGTTACATCATCTGGTTTGGGAGATAGTAGATAACTCAGTTGACGAAGCACTGGCTGGGTATTGTACTCATATAGAGGTAAGTATACTTCCAGATAATGTTATAGAGGTAGTAGATAATGGAAGAGGAATTCCAGTAGATATCCATCCTAAATATGGAAAATCAGCATTAGAAATAGTTTTGACAGTATTACATGCTGGAGGAAAGTTTGAAAATGATAACTATAAAGTATCTGGAGGACTTCATGGAGTTGGAGTTTCAGTAGTTAATGCTCTTTCATTATGGACAGAGGTAGAAGTAAGAAAAAATGGGAAAGTTTGGTATCAAAAATACAATAGAGGAATACCAGAAGAAGCAGTAAAAGAGATAGGAATAACAGAAGAACATGGAACAACAGTAAGATTTAAAGCTGACCATGAGATTTTTGAAACTTTAGTTTATGATTATAATACCTTAAAAAATAGATTAAAAGAGTTAGCCTACTTAAATAAAGGGCTAGTAATAACTCTTACAGATTCAAGAAAAGAACCATTTAAAAAAGAGATTTTTGAATTTGAAGGAGGAATAGCTGACTTTTTAAGAGAAATAACTGAAGATACAGAAAAGCTTATAAAAGAACCTATTTATATGACTGGAGAAGTTGATAATATAGGAGTGGAGATAGCTTTTCTATACACAGTAAATCAGTCTGAGATAATATATTCTTTTGTAAATAATATTAATACACATGAGGGTGGAACACATGTTCAAGGTTTTAGAACTGCTTTGACAAGAATTATCAATGATGTAGGAAAAGCACAGGGACTATTAAAAGATAAAGATGGAAAACTTCAAGGAACAGATATCAGAGAGGGAGTAACAGCTATAGTTTCTGTAAAAGTTCCACAACCACAATTTGAAGGGCAAACTAAAACAAAATTGGGAAACTCAGAGGTTACAGGAATAGTATCTACAGTTGTGGGTGGACAATTAAAAATGATATTAGAGGATAACCCTAATGATACAAAGGTTATTATAGAGAAAATATTAAATTCTAAAAAAGCAAGAGAAGCTGCACAAAGAGCAAGAGAACTTGTTCTTAGAAAATCAGCACTTGAAGTAGGTTCTTTACCAGGAAAATTAGCAGATTGTTCATCTAAAAATCCAGAAGAATGTGAAATATATATAGTTGAGGGGGACTCAGCAGGAGGTTCAGCAAAACAGGGTAGAGATAGATATCATCAAGCTATATTACCTCTTAGAGGAAAGATTTTAAATGTTGAAAAAGCAGGACTTCATAAAGCACTTGAAAATAATGAAGTAAGAGCTATGATTACAGCTTTTGGAACAGGTATTGGAGATAATTTTAATATTGAAAAATTGAGATATGGGAAAATAATACTTATGACAGATGCTGACGTAGATGGAGCTCACATAAGAACTCTTTTATTAACGTTCATATACAGATATATGATAGAGTTAATCTACAATGGAAATGTGTTTATTGCACAACCACCATTATATAAAATCTCTTATGGAAAACAGATAAAATATGCTTATTCAGATAGAGAACTAAAAGAGATAACAGAAGCGTTTGAAGGAGAGGATAAAAAATATACTCTTCAAAGATATAAAGGACTAGGAGAAATGAATCCAGAACAGCTTTGGGAAACAACTATGGACCCTCAAAATAGAACACTATTAAAAGTTACAATAGATGATGCAAGAGCAGCAGATATGCTATTTGATAAACTAATGGGAGATAAAGTAGACCCAAGAAGAGAGTTTATAGAAGAAAATGCAGAATATGTAAAGAACTTAGATATTTAATTCTGTGTATTATGAAAATCTTGGATTATATGGTATAATCTATTGAAGGGAAAATTATAGAGTAAGAGGAGTAATAATCAAATGTCGAATATAAATAATAGATATATAGAAGATGAAATGAAAGAATCATACCTTGATTATTCAATGAGTGTTATAGTAAGTAGAGCTCTTCCAGATGTAAGAGATGGAATGAAACCTGTACATAGAAGAATACTATTTGCTATGAATGAACTTGGTATGAGTTTTGATAAGCCCTATAAAAAATCCGCAAGAATCGTAGGAGAAGTTCTAGGTAAATACCATCCACATGGAGATTCAGCTGTGTATAGTACAATGGTAAGAATGGCTCAAGACTTTAACTATAGATATCCTTTGATTTCTGGACATGGAAACTTTGGTTCTATAGATGGAGATTCAGCAGCGGCAATGAGATATACTGAAGCTAGAATGGCAAAGATAAGTAATGAGCTTCTAGAAGATATAGATAAAAATACAATAGATTTTAGAAAAAACTTTGATGACTCATTAGATGAACCAACAGTGTTACCAGCAAAATTACCAAATTTATTACTTAATGGAGCAACAGGAATAGCAGTAGGAATGGCTACAAATATACCACCTCACAATTTAGGAGAGGTAGTAGATGGAACACTTGCTCTTATAGATAATCCAGAGCTTACTCCTCTAGACTTAATGGAGTATATAAAAGGACCAGATTTTCCTACTGGTGGAATAATAGATGGAGATAAAGGTATAAAAGATGCCTATATGACAGGTAGAGGTAAAGTAAGAGTAAGAGGAAAAATTGAGATAGAAGAGTTGAAAAATGGTAAAATAAATATTATAATAAGAGAAATACCATATCAATTAAATAAAGCAACTTTGATAGAGAAAATAGCGGAATTAGTAAAGGATAAAAAGATAGTTGGAATTTCTGATTTAAGAGATGAGTCAGATAGAGATGGAATAAGAGTTGTAATAGAACTTAAAAAAGGTGAAGAACCAGAGCTTATTTTAAATAAACTTTATAAATATACAGATTTACAAAGTACATTTGGAATAATAATGCTTGCCCTTGTAAATAATACTCCAAGAGTATTAAACTTAAAGCAGATAATAGAGGAGTATATTAAACATAGATTTGAAGTAATTACAAGAAGAACTCAATTTAACTTAGATAAAGCTGAAAAAAGAGCTCACATTTTACAAGGATATAGAATAGCTTTAAATAATATAGATAGAATAATAGAATTAGTTAGAGCTGCTACAGATGGAAATCAAGCTAGAGAGCAATTAGTAGAAAAATATGGATTTACTGATATACAAGCTAGAGCTATACTAGATATGAAGCTACAAAGATTGACTGGACTTGAAAGAGATAAAGTAGAAGCAGAGTATCAAGAGATAGAAAAATATATATCAGAATTGAGGGAGATTCTAGCTAATGATTCAAAAATATATGAGATAATGAAAACTGAGCTTCAAGAGTTAAAAGATAAGTATGATGATGATAGAAGAACAGTTATTGAAAAAGAGAGAAAAGAGATAAATCCAGAGGATTTAATAAAAGATGAAGAGGTAATACTTACATTTACAAATAAAGGTTATGTAAAGAGAATGGAGCTAAGTAAATATAAGGCTCAAAAAAGAGGTGGAAGAGGAGTAGCTAGCCAAAATACAGTAGAAGATGACTTTGTAGAGAATATAGAGTCAGCTATGAACCTAGATACACTTATGATATTTACAAACCAAGGAAGAGTATATAATATAAAAGTATATGAGATTCCTGAGACTTCTAAACAGTCTAGAGGTAGATTGATAGGAAATATAATAAATCTTAAGACAGATGAAAAGATTAGAGCTATTATAAAAACTAGAGATTTCTCAAATGAGAACGAGGTTATATTTGTAACTAAAGATGGAACAGTTAAAAAGACTAACCTAAGTGAATTTAAAAATATTAATAGTTCAGGATTGAAAGCTATTAAATTAAAAGAGAATGATGATATAATATATGTAGGACTTATAGAGGATATAGTAAATGAACAGTTATTGATAGCTACACAGGCAGGATATTCTATAAGATTTAGTTGTGAAGAGTTGAGAGCTACAGGTAGAGACACTATGGGAGTAAAAGGTCTTACATTGAGAGAAGGAGATACAGTTGTATCAGCTCTTCTTATAAAAGATATAGAAAATAGTAGTATTTTAACTATTACAGAAAATGGTTATGGTAAGAGAACAAAAATAGATGAATATCCACTACAATCTAGAATTGGTAAAGGAGTTATCAATTTAAGATGTAGTGCTAAAACAGGTTCAGTTGTATCAGTTTTATCTGTATCTACTGATGAAGAGTTAATGGCTATTACTTCTTCAGGAGTAGTTATTAGAATAGCTGTAGATGATATAGTGCTATACGGTAGAGCAACTCAAGGAGTTATTATTATGAAGGTTCATGGTAAAGATGAGAAAGTTGTTTCTATAACAAGAGTAAAATCAGAAGAAAATGAAGATGAACAGGCAGAGAATATAGCATCTTTTAGCGAGGAAGTAACTTCAGATGAGATAGAAATTTCAGACGAAGAAATAATAGAAGAAACAGTAGAATAGTTATTGTTTCATATACTAAAATGAGGTGATATATATGAGAAGAGCATTAGTTTTATTTGGAAATGAAATAGAAAGAGGAAGCTTAGCTGAAAGTGCAGCTTTCTTAGAGAAGGAACTAGGATTTAAAATATACCCTCTTTATGTAAAGGATATAGCTAGAGAGAAACTTATGTCAGCAACAGATGGACTTATGTTAGCTGGAAGAGCACCATTTATATCTCATGGTTGGGAAGAGATAGAGCAAGCAGAAATACAAGGGATAAAAGAAGTATTGAAAGAAAAAAATATAGATGCTGAATTGTGTGTTGATATAGGAGATGTAGCAGAAGTAGTAACTGAGCATATGAAAAGATGCGATTTATTAGTTATGGGAAAAAATGATATATTGACTGAAAAAGAGATAAATATATTAAAAGGAAATTATAAATCAATGTTGTTAATTGGTGAAAGACCATTGAGTTCAATGGAAAATATAGTTATTGGTAATGATAATGGAGTTAAAGTCAATAGAAGTTGCAATCATTTTATAAGTCTTTTCCCAGAAATTAAGAGATTTTCATCTTTTGTAATTAATAAAGAGATAGAAGATAATATGTTAGTAGATTATTTAGTAGGGCATGAAAAAGAGGTTATTCATGAAGAACTAACAACAAATAACTATGAAGATGTATTAAAGAGAGTAGATGAAGCGGATCTATTTATTATGGGAAATTTAAGTAAAAGCTATTTCTTTGAAAAAATTATAGGAAAAAATGGTATAAAATTATTAGAAAAAGGAAAGGCACCTATATTTATAGGATAAAATTAGGTAGTAAAGATGAAAGTTTTGGTAATTTCAGATTCACATCAAAGATTAGACACACTTATAAGAATATATGAAAAAGAGAAACCAGATGTTGTTATCTGTGCTGGAGACCATAGCAAAGATGGAGAGGAGCTTTCCTTTGTATGTCCAAATTCTAAGTATTATATAGTACGTGGAAATTGTGATATATTTGATAGAAAATATGATGATGAGATGGTATTTGAGCTGGAGGGATTAAAAATCCTTCTGGCTCATGGTCATGAATACAGAGTAAAATATAATTATATCTCAATAGAGGAGAGAGGAAAATTATTAGGATGTGATATTGTTATATTTGGTCATACTCATATTCAATATCTGTTTTCAAAAAATGGAATTACACTATTTAATCCAGGAGCTGTATATGGGAGAGAATATGGTATATTGGAAATAGATGGAGGCAAATTCCAGTTTTATCATAAAAGTATATAAAAATTTTAAAATATAAAAGCCTTTTAAACTAGGGAGGAAAAATGAAAGAAAAGGTAGCACAGCTAAAAGAAACTGCTGGATTAAATATTGAAAAAGCAGAATCTTTACAAGAATTAGAAGAGATTAGAGTAAAATTACTTGGAAAAAAAGGGGAATTGACAGAGATTTCAAAGGGAATGAAAAATCTTACTCCTGAAGAAAGACCAGTTGTAGGTCAATTAGTTAATGAACTTAGAGAGTTTATCAATTCAGCACTAGAAAATAAAAATAGTGAATTAAAAGAAAAAGAAAAAAATAAAAGATTAGCTGAAGAGGTAATAGACATAACTCTTCCAGGAAAGAGAAATGTATTAGGAACTACTCATCCTATTACAGAGACAATGAATTTTATGAAAGAGATTTTTATAGAAATGGGATTTGATGTAGCTGATGGACCAGAGGTAGAGTTAGTAAAGTATAACTTTGATGCTTTAAATATACCAGATACTCATCCATCAAGAGATATTACAGATACATTCTATATAAATGATGATGTTGTTTTAAGAACTCAAACATCACCAGTACAAGTAAGATATATGTTAGAGCATAAACCACCATTTAGAATGATATGCCCAGGTAAAGTATATAGACCAGACTATGATATATCTCATACACCTATGTTCCATCAAATGGAAGGACTTATGATAGGAGAGAATATATCATTTGCAAACTTTAAAGCAATATTAACAGAGTCATTAAAGAAAATGTTTGGAGATACAGAAGTTAGATTTAGACCACACTTCTTCCCATTTACAGAGCCATCTGCAGAGGTAGATATTCAATGTGCTGTATGTAAAGGAAAAGGTTGTAGAATGTGTAAAGATAGTGGTTGGGTAGAAATAATGGGTTGTGGAATGGTAGACCCAGAGGTTCTAAAGGCTGTTGGATATGACCCAGATGAAGTAAGTGGATTTGCTTTTGGAATGGGAATAGAAAGAGTAGCTATGTTAAGACGTGGAATAAATGACTTAAGAGCTTTCTTTGAAAATGATGTAAGATTTTTAAAACAATTTAAGTAATTCTGGAGGAGAATAATGTTAATTTCTTTAGACTGGCTAAAACAGTATGTAGATATAAAAGAGGATATAAAAGAGTTAGATAATGCCTTAACTATGATAGGTCAAGAAGTTGAAGCCATAGATATTCAAGGAAAAGGACTTGATAATGTAGTAATAGGGCATATAGTTGAGTATGGAAAACACCCTAACTCTGATAAGTTAACACTTGTAAAAGTAAATATAGGAGAGGAAGAGCCATTACAAATAGTATGTGGAGCTCCAAATCATAAATTAGGGGATAAAGTAGTAGTAGCTAAAATAGGAGCTGTACTTCCTGGAGATTTTAAAATTAAAAAGAGTAAAATAAGAGATGTAGAATCATTTGGAATGCTTTGTTCTCAAGTTGAGCTTGGAATAGGAGAGGATGGAGATGGAATAATAATCCTTCCAGAAGATGCTCCAATAGGTGTGGAATATAGAAAATATGCAGGTTTAGATGATGTAATATTTGAACTTGAAATCACTCCAAATAGACCTGATTGTCTTTCACATATAGGAATAGCAAGGGAGATAGCAGCTTATTATGGAAGAAAAGTAAAATACCCATCAGTTACTTATACTGAGGCTATTGATCCTACTACAAAAGTGGCAAAAGTAAATATAGATGATAAAGATAGATGTAAAAGATATATGGGAAGAGTAATAAGAAATGTTACTGTAGGAGAGTCTCCAGAGTGGTTAAAGAAGAGAATAAGAGCTATGGGATTAAAACCTATAAATAATGTAGTAGATATAACAAACTTTGTTATGTTTGAATATAATCAACCTATGCATGCTTTTGACTTAGATAAAGTAGCTAATGGAAGTATAGTTGTAAGAGAAGCTAAAATGGGAGAAAAAATTACTACTCTTGATGGAGTTGAAAGAGAGTTAACTAATGGAGAGTTAGTAATAGCAGATGATGAAAAAGCTATTGCAATAGCAGGAATAATTGGAGGAATAGGAACAGAAATAACTTCTGAAACAAAAAATATATTCTTGGAAGTAGCATATTTTACACCAGAAAATATTAGAAAAACAGGAAGAAGATTAGGAATTTCAACAGATTCTTCATATAGAAATGAAAGAGGAATAGACATAGAGGGAATTCCAGATGCAAGTGAAAGAGCTATGGCATTGATAGCTGAAATTGCTAATGGAGAGATATTAGATGGTGCAATAGATAAATATATTGAAAAACCACAAAAATATGAGATTCCATTGAGCTTAGAAAAATTAAATAAATTTATAGGAAAAGAACTTTCTCCAGATGTAGTAGGAAAGATTTTAAGTAATTTAGGATTAGGAATAAGAACACTATCGCAAGATACATTAGTTGTAATTCCACCTACATATAGAGGGGATTTAACAAGAACTGCTGATATCTATGAAGAGATAATAAGAATGTATGGTTTTGAAAATATAGAGCCAGTAATGCCAATAGAAAATATTCAAGCTGGTAAAAAAGCTGAGAATATAGATTTAATAGATAATACAAAAGAAATTTTAAGAGAGATTGGACTTCAAGAAGTTATCAACTACTCATTTATTCCTAAAAATGTAGTGGATATTTTAAATATAAAAGAGAGAGTAATAGAGATAAAAAATCCTTTAAGTGAAGATATGGCAATATTAAGACCAACACTTATGTGGAGTGTACTTTCAAACATAAGAGATAACATAAATAGAAACCAATTTGATTTAAGATTCTGTGAAGTATCGAGAGTATTTTCGCCAGCAGAAGAGTTAGCAAATGAAGATTTAAGAGTTTGTATAGGACTTGCTGGAAGACCAGAGAGAACACTATGGAATCCAAAACCAGAGGCTTATGATTTCTATACAATTAAAGGATATGTAGAAAAGCTTATGGAGTATATGGGAATAGCTAGATATAAATTAGAAAGAAGTACTAACTCTAATTTCCATCCTGGAAGAAGTGCAGAATTAAGAATAGGTAATGATGTAATTGGAGTATTTGGAGAGATTCATCCAGATATTCAAGAGAAGATGGAAATAAAGAGAGAGAGAGTATATATTGCAGAGATAGATTTAACTAAATGTGTAAAATATATGAAAAATTCTAATAAATATGAGAAAATAGTAAAATATCCAGAGGTTACTAGAGATTTAGCTATTGTTCTTTCTAAAGATGTACTTGTAGGTAATATGATAGAAAGCTTGAAAAAAGTGTCTCCTATAATAGAAAAGATAGATATATTTGATGTATATGAAGGAGATAAAATAGAAGCTAATAAGAAGTCTGTTGCTATAAGTATAGTTTTAAGAAATAAAGAAAAAACTTTAGATGAAAAAGAGATAAATAGTGCAATTGAGAAGATACTTGCAACTATCTCTAAAGATTATAATGGAGAGATAAGACAGTAGTGAAATTAGAGAGTAGTAAAAACTTAGGAGAGTTTTAGCTACTCTCTTTTAAGATAAAATGGAGGGGGAATATAAATGGATACATTAAAAGAATTATTTAAAATTGGAAATGGACCATCAAGCTCGCATACTATGGGACCAGAGAGGGCAGCAAAAAAATTTAAAGCTAAAAATCCAAATGCGGCAAGATTTGAAGTAGAACTATATGGTTCATTAGCTTTAACAGGAAAAGGACATTTGACAGATTGGATAATAATTGAAACTATGAAACCTATTCCAACAGATATATTATGGAAACCTGAGGTAGTTCATAGATATCATACTAATGGAATGTTATTTAAAGCTTTTGATAAAGATAATAATCAAATAGATGAGTGGTTGGTATTCTCTGTTGGTGGAGGAACAATAATGGAGCACTATCAAGAAAGAAAAGGGGCTCAAGCTATATATCAACTAAACTCTATGGATGAGATAAAAAAATGGTGTGAAGATAATCAAAAAGAGTTATGGGAATATGTTGTAGAGTGTGAAGGAAAAGAGATATTTGAATTTTTAAAAGAGATTTGGGAAGCTATGAAAGAGGCAGTAGAAAGAGGAATTAATACTACTGGAGTACTACCTGGAACACTTAAATATCCAAGAAAAGCTTCAAATTTCTATAGAAAGGCTAGAAATAATCATAGTAGAGGTGGATTTTTAGGAAGAATATTTGCTTATACTTTAGCTGTATCAGAGGAAAATGGAGGTGGAGGAAAGGTTGTAACTGCTCCAACATGTGGAGCTTGTGGAGTTGTACCTGGACTTTTATATGCTCTTAGAGAAGAGTATGACTTACAAGAGGATGAAATTTTAAAAAGCTTAGCAATAGCAGGACTTATAGGAAATCTTATAAAAGAGAACGCTACTATTTCTGGAGCAGAGGGTGGATGTCAAGCAGAGGTAGGTTCAGCTTGCTCAATGGCAGCAGCTATGGCATGTTTCTTACTTGGAGGTTCATTAGCTCAGATAGAGTATGCAGCAGAGATGGCATTAGAGCACCACTTAGGACTTACTTGTGACCCAGTAGGAGGTTATGTACAAGTACCTTGTATAGAAAGAAATGCAGCAGCTGCAGCAAGAGCTTTAGATGCAGCAGCATATAGTTTATATACAGATGGAAAACATAAAGTAACTTTTGACCAAGTTGTAAAAACTATGGGAGAAACAGGAAAGGATTTAAAAGAGGAATATAAAGAAACCTCATTAGGAGGACTTGCAAAATTTACATTTAATGCAGAGTGTTAAAAGGAGAAGTAAAGAATGAAGTTGATAGTAGGGCTGGGAAATCCAGGAAATAAATATGAAAAAACAAGACATAATATAGGATTTGAAGTGATAAACCATCTTCAGAAAGAGCTTAGTATAACAAACGAAAAGGAAAAATTTCAAGGGCTTATTAGTGAGAAAAATATTGATGGAGAAAAAGTTCTTTTTCTAAAACCACAAACTTTTATGAATCTTAGTGGAAATTCAATAATAGAAGTAATAAATTTCTATAAATTAAATCCTAAAACTGATTTAGTTGTAATTTATGATGATATGGATCTTCCAGTTGGAAAATTAAGAGTAAAAGAGAAGGGAAGTTCTGGTGGACATAATGGAATAAAATCTATTATTTCTCACTTAGGAGATGAATTTTTACGTATAAAATGTGGAATAGGGAAACCAAAAGATAATACTATTGACTTTGTATTGGGACAGTTTAGTAAAAGTGAACAAGAAGAGGTTACAATGATGATAGAAAATGCAAGTAAATGCGCAATTGATATTATTCAAGATATTGAAATAGGAAAAATAATGCAGAAATATAACAAAAAGTAATTAAAAAAATTTCTAAAAAATATTGAGAATTAGTGATAAATGTGGTAAACTTAGTTTAGTAACAGTTAACTTTAAAAAGAAAGGAGATTTATTATGAAATTTTTTGGTTTCAGAGGAGGAGTTCATCCGCCTGAAAATAAAGTTCAAACAGAAAATATGGCTGTTGAAGAATTAAAAGCACCAAAAATGTTGTATGTAGCACTATTACAACATATAGGAGCACCATTAGATCCACTTGTAGCAATTGGTGATAAGGTTTTAAAAGGACAAAAAATAGCTGATTCTCAAGCTTTTATGTCATCACCTATTCATTCCCCAGTAAGTGGAACAATCAAAAAGATAGAAGAGCATGTTTTTCCTTTAATGGGAAGAATAAAAACTATCATGATTGAAAATGATGAGCAAGATACTTGGGCAGAATTACCAAAAATAGAAAACTGGGAAACTGCTGATAAAAAAGATTTACTTGCTATGATAAGAGAGAAGGGTATAGTAGGAATAGGAGGAGCAAGTTTTCCTACTCATATCAAATTAAATCCTCCAGCAGATGCAAAAATTGATACATTATTATTAAATGGAGCAGAGTGTGAGCCTTATCTTAATTCAGATAACAGACTTATGTTAGAACATCCAGAAAAAATAATAAATGGTATAAAAATTATTAAGAAAATATTAGGAGTAAATACTGCTATAGTAGGAATAGAAGAAAATAAACCTGAAGCTATTGCTTCTATGAAAAAGGCAGCAGAAGGTACTGGTATTGAGATAGCACCGTTAAAAACAAAATATCCTCAAGGAGGAGAGAAACAACTTATAAAAGCTGTTTTAGATAGACAAGTTCCATCTGGAAAACTTCCATCAGCTGTAGGAGTTGTAGTACAAAATACAGGAACAGCAGCAGCTATCTATGATGGTATTGTAAATGGAATTCCACTAATTGAGAAAGTAGTTACAGTTTCTGGAAAAGCAATAGCTAATCCTAAAAATGTAAAAGTAGCAATAGGAACACCATTTTCATATATTTTAGACTATTGTGGAGTAAATAGAGAAGTTGTAGATAAACTAGTAATGGGAGGACCAATGATGGGAATGGCTCAATTCTCTGAAGAAGCTCCTGTTATTAAAGGAACATCTGGATTATTAGCTCTTACGAAAGAAGAAACTAACCCATATAAAACAAGACCTTGTATAGGTTGTGGAAAATGTGTAGAAGCATGTCCTATGGGATTAGAGCCACTTATGTTTGCAAGACTTGCATCATTTGAGCAATGGGAACAACTAGGACAATATAATTTAATGGATTGTATTGAGTGTGGTTCTTGTGCATATATTTGTCCTGCTAACAGACCATTAACAGAGGCTATAAAAATAGGAAAATCAAAATTAAGAGCAATGAAAAAGTAAATTAAAAGATAACAGAAATTGTTATTGAGTTATCAGGAGGGCAAAGTGACTAATATTTTGAAAATGGGGCCATCACCTCATATAAGAACATCAGAAACAGTTGAAAAAGTAATGTATGATGTAATTATATCACTAATACCAGCATTCTTATTTGCTGTTTATGTATTTGGTATAAGAGCATTTATAGTAACAGCAGTATCAATACTTACTTGTATGGTTACTGAGTATTTATGTCAAAAAGTAATGGGGCAAGAGCCATCTATATTTGATGGAAGTGCTATCATCACAGGAATATTATTTTCATTTGTAATTCCAGTTATTATGCCATTACAATATGTAGTTGTAGGTTGTGTAGTATCTATTGGACTTGGAAAAATGGTATTTGGAGGACTTGGACACAATGTATTTAACCCTGCATTAGTAGGGAGAGCATTTGTACAAGCTTCTTGGCCAGTAGCTATCACTACATTTGCTTATGATGGAAAAGCTGGAGCAACAGTACTTGATGCTATGAAGAGAGGAATCTCATTAGACTCAGCTTTATTAGAAGGTGGAAATCAATATGTTCAAGCTTTCATAGGAAGAATGGGAGGATGTCTAGGGGAAACTTCAGCACTTGCATTATTGATAGGTGGAATTTACCTAATCTATAAAAAACAAATAGATTGGAAAGTACCAGCAATAATAATTGGTACAGTATTTGTATTAACTTGGGCAATGGGTGGAGACCCATTAATGCATATCCTTTCAGGAGGACTTTTCTTAGGAGCTTTCTATATGGCTACTGATATGGTTACAAGTCCACATACTCCAAAAGGAAAGATTATATATGCATTACTTTTAGGACTTCTAATATCAATGATTAGAATGAAAGGTGGATATCCAGAAGGAGTTGCATACTCTATCTTAATTATGAACGGAGTTGTACCTCTAATCAATAGATATACTAAACCTAAAAAATTTGGTGAGGTGAAAGCTAATGAAAAATAGATTTGTACACTATGGACTAGTTCTATTAGTAATAGCTGCAGTCTCAGCTGGAGTATTAGGATTAGTAAATGATTTTACAAAAACAGTTATTGCGCAAAATAATGAAAAAGCTCAAAATGAAGCAAAAAGACAAGTTTTAACAGCAGCAAATGAATTTAAAGCAGATGAAGCTGTGACAGCTGAAGGATTAGAATTTGTACCTGGATATGATGCTAATGGAAATAAAGTAGGATATGTTACAACTGTTGCTCAGCCAGGATATGCTGGAGATATAACATTTATCTTAGGAGTAACTTTAGATGGTAAAATTGCAGGAGTAAGAGTTACAAACCAAGCTGAAACTCCGGGATTAGGAGCTAAAGTTGCTGGAATTGAGTGGCAAGACCACTGGATTGGAAAAGATTCATCTTACGAGTTTAATAAATCTGTGGACGCTTTTGCAGGAGCTACTATATCTCCAACTGCTGTTTACACAGGACTTATCAGAGCTTTAAAAGCTTATGAAACTGGGGTGAGTAAATAATGAAAACTAATTATGGGAAAATAATAATATCAGGAATTTTTAAAGAAAACCCTATATTTGTATTATTCTTAGGATTATGTCCTACACTTGGAGTTACAAGTTCAGCTATGAACGGATTATCAATGGGACTTGCTGTTATTGCAGTTCTTGCTTGTTCTAACTTATTGATATCTGCATTTAAAAGTGTAATACCATCACAAGTAAGAATACCAGCATATATTATGATAATTGCATCACTAGTTACTATAGTTCAAATGGTAATGGAGGCATATACTCCAGACTTATATAAAGTACTAGGACTATTTATTCCTCTTATCGTTGTTAACTGTATTGTACTTGGAAGAGCTGAAAGTTTTGCATCTAAAAATGGTGTATTTGCATCTTTCTTAGATGGTATTGGTTCAGGACTTGGATTTACTCTTTCATTAACAGTATTAGGAATGATTAGAGAAGTTTTAGGAAACGGAACTGTATTTGGTATAAGAGTAACACCTGAATCTTATTCACCAGCTCTTATATTTATCTTAGCTCCAGGGGCATTTATTACTATTGCCTTTATAAAAGCTTTCCTTAACTATCTTGAAATGAAAAAGAGTAAGGAGGGATAATCGTGAGTTTTGGTAGTTTATTCAGTATAATTATTGGTTCAATATTTATAAATAACGTTATTTTTGCTAAGTTCTTAGGATGTTGTCCATTTATGGGAGTATCTAAAAAAGTTGATGCTTCTTTAGGAATGGGAATGGCTGTAACATTCGTTATAACTATTGCTTCTGCAGTTACTTGGCTTGTTTATCATTTTTTATTAGCTCCATTTGGATTGGGATATCTTCAAACTATTGCTTTTATTCTGATAATTGCAGCATTAGTTCAATTTGTTGAAATGGCTATTGCTAAGACATCACCATCACTATATAAAGCACTAGGAGTTTTCCTACCTCTTATCACTACAAACTGTGCAGTGCTAGGAGTTGCCATCATCAATATTCAAGAGGGATATAACTTTATTGAAACTGTTGTAAATGGTTTTGCAGTTGCAGTGGGATTCTCACTAGCATTAGTTTTACTTGCTGGAATCAGAGAAAGAATAGAGTATTCAGCAATTCCAGCTCCATTCAAAGGAATTCCTATTGCCTTTATCTGTGCAGGATTACTTGCTATGGCATTTATGGGATTCAGTGGTATGCAAATATAAAAATTATTGGAGGTTAATATGGAGGCAGTATTAATACCAGCCATTGTGTTGGGGTTAACAGGACTTGCTATGGGACTATTCCTTGCATTTGCTTCTATTAAATTCGAAGTGCAAGTAGACCCAAAAATAGAAGCAATCAGTGGAATTCTTCCAGGGGCAAACTGTGGAGGATGTGGATTTCCAGGATGTTCTGGATATGCAGCTGCAATAGTAGAACAAGGAGCACCAATGTCATTATGTGCACCTGGTGGAGCAGCTGTAGCAGCTAAAATTGGAGAGATTATGGGAGCATCAGTAGATGTTTCTTCTGAAAAAGTTGTAGCTAGAGTACTATGTCAAGGTGATAATACTAGAACTACTAAGATATATAAATTTGATGGAGAGTTACAAACTTGTGCTGCTATGATGCTTTATGCTGGTGGAGATAAATCTTGTGTATATTCATGTTTAGGACATGGAGATTGTGAGAAAGTTTGTCCAGTAGGGGCTATCAAAGTAAATGAGAAAGGTATAGCTGAAGTTGATGAAGATAAATGTATCTCTTGTGGACTTTGTCAAAAAGCTTGTCCAAAGAAAGTAATAGCTATGTTACCACAAAGTAAAAAAGTAACTGTTACTTGCTCTTCTAAAGAAAAAGGAGCAGCAGCTAAAAAAGCTTGTACTACAGCTTGTATAGGATGTGGAATTTGTGCTAAGAACTGTCCAGTAGGAGCTATTACAGTTGAAAATAACTTAGCTAAGATAGATCCAGCTAAATGTATCTCTTGTGGAATCTGTGCTACTAAATGTCCTACAAAAGCTATTGTTAGTGATGTAGAACCTAAGAAAGCTGAGATTATAGAAGAGAATTGTAAGGGATGTACAGCTTGTGCTAGAAAGTGTCCTGTAGGAGCTATTGAAGGAGCTGTAAAAGAAAAACACCATGTAATCACTGAAAAATGTGTAGGATGTGGAATCTGTTTTGATACTTGTAAATTCAAAGCTATAAAAATGAATGTTATAAAGTAAATTAATATGTAAAAGAAAGGGCAGGAAAGTATCCTACCCTTTTTTATTTATCTGTATTATCTTTAAAAAATAGAAAGTAAATGTTATAATAAAATAAAAAGAATGGAGATAAAAATGGGATTACCAACTAATATAAATACATTACTTTCTGGAAATGTTGTAGAGTGGGCTAGAATAGAGTTTAAGGAAAGTTGGAAGCCAGAAGCTTCTTTAAAAACAATTTGTGCTTTTGCTAATGATATTGACAATTGGGGTGGAGGATATTTAATATTAGGAGTAGAAGAAGAAAATGGACGTCCAAAATTTCCAATAAAGGGCATACCAATTGATAAAGTAGATGATATATTAAAAGATCTATTGAATAAATGTAAAATGATACAACCAGAGTATTTGCCAGTTGTAGAAGTAGTAGATTTTCAAGAAAGAAAACTAATAGTAATTTGGGCTCCAGGAGGAGATTTAAGACCATATAAATCTCCTAAAAGCTTTACTTATAGTAATGGAAAAGCGACTGCAAGTACAGAGAAAATACCATATATAAGAAGAATGGCTAGTACAATTATGCCATCTTTAAGTGAAGAGAATCTACTATATTCTCTAGCAAATAAAATACCTTTTGATGATAGAGTAAATCAACAATCAGAATTAGAGGATTTAAATATAACTTTAATAAAAAGCTATTTAACAAAGGTAAAAAGTTCTTTAATAAATAGCATAGAAAATGAAGAGTTCTATAGCATTTGTCAAAATATGGGAATAGTAAATACTCTCCCAGAATATAGAAAACCTAAAAATATAGGATTACTATTTTTTAATATGGAACCAGATAAATTTTTTCCATATACACAAATAGAAGTTGTAGAATTTCCAGATGGAGTTGGTGGAGATAAAATAATTGAGAAAATTTTTAAAGGACCTTTAGATCAACAGTTACAAGATGCCTTGAGATATATACAAAATAATATAATTAAGGAAGAAATCATTAAATTTCCAGATAGGGCTGAAAGTGATAGATATTACAATTATCCTTTTGCAGCAATAGAAGAAGCCTTAGCAAATGCTGTTTATCATAAAGGATATGATGTAAGAGAACCAATTGAAGTGAGAGTAGAACCAGATAAGATAGAGATATTAAGTTTTCCTGGACCAGATCGTTCTATAACAATAGAGGGATTAAGAAACTATCGGGTAGTAAATAGAAGATATAGAAACCGTAGAATAGGAGAGTTTTTAAAGGAATTACATTTAACTGAGGGAAGAAATACTGGATTTGGAAAAATATTAAGAGCATTGGAAAAAAATGGATCACCAAAACCAGAATTTGAAACTGATGAGAATAGAAATTATTTTATAACAAGACTATATATTAAAGATAACTTTTTAAATAAAAAAAATTCTCAAAATGTCGTTCAAAATGTCGTTCAAAATGTCGTTCAAAATATTAAAATAGATGTAAAAACCAAAAAAAGAAGAGAAAGGTTATTAAAAATTTTAGAAATTATATCTGAAAACTCTGAAATAACAATTGAAGAATTAGCTATAAAACTAAATATAACTAAAAGAACAATAGATAGAGATATACAATATTTAAAAGAATTAAAGCTTTTAGAAAGAAAAGAAGATTCTCTTCTTTTAATTAATAATTTAAAAGTAGATGGATAAGAAAGGGCAGGAAAGCATCCTACCCTTTTTTTACTATTTATTTAAGAAATCTATGGCAAATTGAGCATATAATCCCATACCATATACTAAGCCATCTTCATCCATATTAAATTTTTCATGGTGATGTGGATAGTTAGCTGCTTTTTCAGGATTGTTTATTCCTACAAAGGCTAATACTCCAGGAACTTCATCTAAGAAGTAACAGAAATCTTCTCCACCAGTAATCTTTTCAAATTTTGCTACTCCCTCTCTACCTAGTAATTTTTCTACAGCTCCTTCAGCTACTTTAGAACAAGTTGTATCGTTGATTACAGGGGTAGTTCCATAAGTATAGAATACCTCTCCTTCCGCTCTATAAGCTTCACAAGTAGATTTTACAATTCTTCTTATTGCGTTTTCTATATTTTTACAAGTTTCTTTACTAAATGTTCTAACAGTTCCTTCTAATGTAGCTTGATTGGAGATGACATTGAATCTAGTTCCAGATTGGAAAGAACCAATAGTAACAACTGCAGATTCTAGAGGACTAATCTCTCTACTAACTATAGATTGTAAATTCATAACAACTGCAGAACCAGCTACTACTGAGTCTATAGCTTGATGAGGTAGAGAGCCATGTCCTCCCTTTCCTTTTATCTCTATTTTTAAAAGGTCAGCTGATGCCATTCTAGGTCCCTCTTCTATAGAGATTTTACCTACTGGAATATCAGCCCAAAGGTGTATAGCAAAGCATCCATCTGCTACTCCTTTTAAAGGTTCCTCTTTTAACATAAGTTTAGCACCTTGTGCAACCTCTTCCCCAGGTTGGAAATAAAGTTTAACAGTTCCTTTGATATCTCCTTCAATTTCTTTTAAAATTTTAGCAGCACCTAATAGCATAGAAGCATGTCCATCATGTCCACAAGCATGCATCATACCAGGATGTTTAGAGGCATAGTCTACACCAGTACATTCAGTAACTTGTAATGCATCAATATCAGCTCTAAGAGCTACTACTTTTCCAGGTTGTTTTCCACCTATTTCAGCAACAACACCAGTTTTAGCTACTACTTTGTATTTTATCCCCATTTTATCTAATTCTTCTTGGATTCTTTTAGAAGTTTCATATTCCTCTAGGCTAGGTTCTGGAATTTGATGAAATTCCCTTCTTAGATTGATAACATAATCTCTATTTTTTTCTGCTAATTCTTTAATATTCATATTTCTCCCCCTTAGTTCTATAACATTTTAGCAAATACTCCAGCAATAACAACTGAAATAATAGTAACAGAAGCAAATCCTCCAATTAACATCTTTGGCAACATTGACTCTATTAAAAACTCCACCTCTTCATCTGTTTTTCCAATGGCTTTAGCAGCGTCATTAGTTAGTGTATAGTTAACTGGGAAACCATATAGTGCATTTAAAGATATGGCTATTGACATAGGAATAGACTCTTTAAATATTTTTGCTGCTATGATAGAAAGAACTACTAAACCTATAACTCCAAAAGCGATAATTCCTATAAATGGAACAATTAACTCTTTTATCATCTCAGGAGTAGCTTGTGCAAGACCACCAAAGATAAAAGCCATTAGACCAGTCATAAAGAAACCAAAAGTTCCTGATAGATTAAGTGGTTTTCTCTCAATAAATCCAAGTTCAGCAGCTATAGCTCCAACAACTAAACAGATAACAAATTCAGATACTGCCTTGTTAGTAAGGTTAGCTATAAAAAGACTAATTTGAGATAAAATTCCTAGTTGTAGTAAAAATACATAAGTACTTTGAAATTTTTTAGGAATAGGTGGTATAAGTTTTTTCTCTACAGTTGTATTTTCATCTTTTTTTATAAGTTGAAGCTCCCCTTTTCTAAATTTTTCAACTAATCTTTTTCCTTCCATATTTAAAGTAATAGCAGTAAGTGGATATCCAGCAAATCCTTGCATAACATACATACCTACAGCTAGTACAGCTAATGTTTCTAATCCTTTTGCTTTTGCAGCTTCAGACATAATTATAGATGCAACAACTCCTCCAGTAAGTGGCGGAGTAGCAACTACTAGCATATCCCAAGAAAAGAAAAGTTGTCCTAGTAAAAGAGTACCAATACAGATGCCACAGATTCCAAATATAGATATAACTAGTGTTTTCCATTGTGCAATTAACTCTCTAACACTGAGCATAGTACCCATATGAGTTATCAAAAAATACATAGATAGATAAATTATATTTGTGGAAAATCCTGCCTTAGCAATGATATCTGCTGGAAATATTGTCCAATATCCCACTAAAAAAAGTACTGCAGTTATAAAAACTGATGGAATGATAGCTTTTGTTTTTGTAGAAATTATCTCTCCTATAACTAGAGCTGCAAGTACTAAAATAAAAGAAACTAATAAACTCATAATCTTTCCTCCCTTTTAAACTATATTTTTTATTTGTATTATTTTTTTAGTAATTTATTATTAAAAAAACAGCATATTTGATTGTATAATTATAGCACTTATAGTAAAAAAGTCAATAAGAAATTAGATAGTATCAGAATTCTTTTTCAAAAAAATATTCAAATTTTTTTAAACTATTTTTTTATATTATTTGCAATAGCTAAAGCTTCTTCATCTTTTTTCTTCTAAGTCTTACATTTTTAGAAATTTCTAATTGAATATCTTTTGGTGTTTTAAAATTAAAAAAATCAAATTCCATATATAATATATTAGCTAAAAATAAAGAAGTTTCTATTGAGTAATAATAAGTGAGATTAGTGCTATGCTTAATCTAGGTAATAGATATTATTCATATATTTGATACTAAATGTAAATAGTATGTTACTGAGAAATATATAATGTAAAAAAGAGAGATATTAGTTATCTCTCTCTTTGGTTGAATTATATTTTAAAAATATTAGAATTTGTAAGTTAGTCTACCAGTAGTTATACCTTCTCCAGTGGAATCAACAGTATAAGCAAGAGTAGTTTCTACTTTATCAACAAAATCTAAAGTCAGATGGAAACCAGCATTTGCTACTCCAGCACTATGTTTTTCAACAGGTCTAGCATACTCTTTTTCAACATCTAAAATAGTAAATTTATCTCTCCAATCATCAACATTCATAAGTTCTTTATTATATCCAACATTTGCTCCTATTTTAGCAGCAAATTTCTCATTAAATCTTATGTCATGTTCAGCACTACCTTTAAGATATATCTCATTAGAGAAATTTGTAGAGCTATCAACATAAGCATCATTAAATCCATTTCCATTTTTTTCTTTTATATCATCATGTCCAAAGTAAGTAGTTCTTAGACCAGCAGCTAGATTAAGATTAGTATTTTCTTGAACTTTTATATCTCTATATATCTCATTTTTTAAAGATATACTATATGAATCAAAACTTGCTGATTTACCTAATCCTTCAGCTTCATTTCTATCTAATTTATTGTTACTATAGATACCATTTATTCCTAGATTATACCCAAAATCATTTTCAAATTTATGATTTAAAGAGTAACCAATAACAAAGGAATTGATATCATTTTTACTTCCGTTTAGATAACTTAGTTTAGTATATTGATATCCAGCAAAAATATTATCATTATTTGTAATAACATTATCTTGAGAAAGAACTAAGGTAGTATCTTCAGTATTGTACTCTATAGTTCTATATACATCTTTACTATTTTCTTTAGAATTTTTATGAAAAGCCCCAATTTTATAATTACCATTTAAGATAACAGCTTCTACTCCAGAGTTATCTTGACTAGCATATTCTCCAGTTAAGTACGATCTACTAGCAAACAGTTTATCTTGTACATCAAGTAGGTCAGTACCTCTATTAAGAATTTGAGCGTTGATATTAGCATATTCTTTAGCAGAGATATCAAATCTTCTGAAAAGCATTTCTCCTTCTCCTGCTTTTCCTTCATGGAAAACATAAAGATTATCTAGGTCCTGAGACATAGAAGTATAACCATCTATTTTCGTATCAAAAATTTGAAGATGTTTTCCGGTATTAGTAGTAAGAAATACTCCTGTTCTTCTTTCAGGTTTATCTTTAGTATAAGCAACTAAATATACTTTATCATTTAAGGATAAACTACTACTTTCACAAGCTGCAACATCATCAGGAATAAAATCTTCTTCAACTCTTTCCCAAGTTTTTCCATTATCAGAAGTAGCATAAACAACTCTTTTTTTAGATTCCCTGCTAGTTTCAGGTTTAGCAGCTAAATATATTTTTCCATTATGATGAAATATATTACTTTCACTACTTATATCAGGTTTTCCAAATGCTCCCACAGGATAATTTTCAGGTCTTAAAATTGCTGAATTCCAAGTTTTTCCATTGTCAGTGCTATATATAAAGCCAGAAGTAGCAGTAGATTTATCAGGTTGGTCTTTTTCATGGTGCCAGGCTTGAATAGGCATATAAATAGTACCATTGTAATACATTCCACTTCCAGGTCCTTGTAATACATATTTATATCCTTCTGGAGTTAAATCTTTCAAACTTTGACCTTTATCCCAAGTTTTTCCACCATCATCTGAGGTATACATAAAAAAATCAGATTTTTCACTGGTAGGCTTAGTAGTTATAAATTTATCATTTTGGTATCCAAAAAGAAAAGTTCGACCAGTGTCGCTATTGTGTACAATAGCAGGATCTGATATTCCTAATCCATTTTCAGGAGTAATAATAGTTTTATCACTCCATGTATTTCCACCATCATGAGAAATTTTTATGGCAAAATCAACACCAGTATTTAATCCAATATCACCATATCCATCGTGTCTATAATCAGCTACTGCAATTATAGTACCTTGGGAAGTAGTTGTAATAGCAGGAATTCTATAATAATTTGTATTTGTAGTATCTCCTTTTTTAAATAAAATCATTCCTTCATTCCAACCATCATTAGGTGCTGCAATAACTCCAGTAGCAAGTGAACAAAAAAGTGTAAGTAATGCTAATCTTTTCATAAATCCATATTCCTCCATTTAGATATTAGTATATTTATTTTTGTTTTTTGTACTCGAGAACATGCTTTGATTATATATTTTTCGTTCTCAAAAAGCAACTGTTTTTTTCAGCAAAAAAACAAAATGTAAAATTAAAGGTTAAATATAATTAAAATAATATATTATATAAAACGGTTGTAATAAAAAAAGAAAGCTTTATTCTAAAAGTAAAACTTAAATTATAGAAAAATAGTGATGTTAAACTATGTTGTACTTTTTATATCGAAATATAATTTAAAACGAACAATTTTATAAAAAAATGACATAATTTTGACACAAGTGAAATAAAAAATATAAAATTAAATAAATTGAGCTTATTATGACAAGAAAGTGTGGTAAAATCTTTGGAAATTTAAGGAGGTGTGTATGTATCTAGATTATATTAACTATTTTAGAGGATTTGCTATATTGCTGGTTGTGTTAGGGCATTTTCTATATTTTCCAGAGAGTACAGTAACAGAAAAATTGATAAAAGCAATTATCAAGGGAGGAACAAGTCCCTTTGTATTTATATCAGGTTTTCTATTTCATCATATATTCTATAGAAGAGGTTTTGATTATAAAAAATTTATGAAAAATAAGTTAAAAAATGTATTGCTTCCTTATACTATAGTAGTTATTCCAGGGCTTATCTATGCAGTACATCAGCACCAGTTAGATTTATTTATATATGAAAAAAATAAAATACTATATACATTACTTTATTATTTATCAGGGAATGCTCTTACTGCTACTTGGTATATTCCCTTTGCTATGTTATTATTTATAGCTTCACCTATATTTATCAAATTTATAGAGTTAGAAGATAGAAGACAGAGGATAATTATTTTTTTATTATTGATTATAAGCATGATAATTCAAAGACCTATTAGAGATCTTACAATAAATATTTTTCAAGCTTTTATATATTTCTCTCCATTTTATTGCCTAGGAATATATATATCTATGAATAAAGAGAGAGCAAGAGATATACTAGAGAAAAATATATTATATCTTGGAATTTTATGGGGAATAACTTTAGCATTACAAGTAAGATATAATATTTTAGAAACTATGCAGAAAAGTATTTTTGAAATAAAAGGAATAGATTTAGTAGCTCCAGAAAAATTTTTTATCTGCCTTTTCTTTTTAGGAGTTTTTATGAAATTGGAAAAAGTAGAGAATAGTTTAGGAAAGATGATAAAAAAATCTTTAAGTATATTAGCAGATTGTAGCTTTGGAATATTTTTTATACACAATTATTTTATCTTAATGTTTTGGGAGAGATACCATAATGGAATGGATATGTTAGAAAGTTTAGAATTAGGAATAGTTACTATTATACTATCTACAATAATAGTGTTGTTGTTTAAAAAGATTTTTGGCAAAAAGAGTAGAATATTAATTGGAAGCTGAGGAAAAAATTTTTATTAAGGAGAAACTCTCTTTAGGAAATAATTTAGTTGTATAAGGGAAAGAGGATAGGGAGGTCTATCCTCTTTTAATAATTATATTAAATAGCTAAGTTATCAGGTAGTACAATACTTTTAAATATATTTTCTCTAGAGATAATATAATTATATCCTAAATATATAGAAATACCAAAAAAGAATAAAGAATTTATGGATAAAAAATATTGATAGAAATGAACAATTTTTAAATAAAATTAAAAAATAATTTTTGTTCTATTGACATTATTAAGAAAAGTAGTAAAATATATAAGAACAAAAAATTTTTAGGAGAACATTATGAATATCAAGATTTTTTATTCGGCACTACTCTTTATAACCTATCAGACAATGTTTATGATTACAGGATTTAGTATGAACACAGCAGCATATGGACTTTTTGTCTTGCTACTGTTTTTTTATCATTTGACAAATAATTTAGATTTTTCTAAAAAACCAAAGACACATTCTATTCTTGTAAATATTATGATATTTGTAATATTTCTCTTTTTCTATAAAGATATATCTATTTTTACAGCTTTCTTAGGATTTTCACTTATTCAGATGTTACTTTTTAAAGTTTTTAAAAGGGTATATGAGAGAAACAATAATCTTCCTGCATATAACTGGATAAATAAGAGAAACTTTGTAAAGGTGTTTTTAGACTCATTGGGAATCATATTTGGTATTATTCTAGCCTTTATACTAAAATATGATTTTTTTGTCATATATGAATTAAGAGCAGAATATATAGCTACTTATTTGGCTATATTTTTAATAGGGTATATATACATAAAAATGAGTGATAGAAGCTGGAGCTATACAAATATATTTGATGTGCTAAACCTATTGGTACTAAATTTAGTAACAGCAGTGGTATTTATAGTAATTATGTTAATAAATGAAGATAAGAGCTTTCCAATAACTACAATAGTGATGGCATATATATTATCAGTGTCAATACAACTTTTATGTAGATATATCTTTAGATTAAAAAGATATTATGGAAAACATAAGAAAATTATTTCTAAACAGAAGAGAACAATAATATATGGAGCTGGAGAAGCTGGAGCTATGTTAGCAAGAGAGTATCTAGTAAATCCAAACTTTCCATATGATTTGATAGGCTTTATAGATGATGACTCTAAAAAGATAGGAACATCTATATACAATATTCCAGTACTAGGAAATAAGGAGAGCTTTGATAAGGTAATAAGAAATGAAAAGATAGAGGAGATCCTTATAGCTATACCATCAATGAATGGTACAGAGCTAGGAAGAGTAGTGGATAGACTGCAAGGAATAGAGGGTATAAGTATAAAGACAGTACCTGGAATCTCAGAGATGATAGATAATAAGCCACTATCTAGTCAGATTAGAAGTGTAAGGATAGAGGACTTGTTAGGAAGAGATGAGATAGTAATAAATGATGGAAGTATAAGAGGACTTATAGAAAATAAAGTAGTATTTGTAACAGGGGGAGCTGGAAGTATAGGTTCGGAGCTTTCAAGACAGATAGCTAAATTTAACCCTAAAAAATTGGTAACTATAGATGTAAATGAAAATGATATATATTTTCTAGAGCTAGAGTTAAGGAGAAGATATCCTAATTTGGATTTGGTATCTGAGATTTGTAATATAAGAGAGGAAGAGAAGGTAGATTTCCTATTTAACAAGTATAGACCAAATGTGGTATTTCATGCTGCTGCCCATAAGCATGTACCTCTAATGGAACATAATCCAGAGGAAGCTATAAAAAATAATATATTTGGAACTAAAAAGGTAGCAGAGTGTGCTGATAAATATGGAGTAGAGAGAATGGTACTTATCTCTACAGATAAGGCAGTAAACCCTACAAACTTAATGGGAGCAAGTAAAAGAGCTTGTGAATTAGTTATTGAGCATATGAATAAGGTATCAAAAAATACTAAGTTTATGGCTGTAAGATTTGGAAATGTACTGGGAAGCAATGGTTCTGTAATACCAATATTTAAAAAACTGATTGAGGAAGGAAAAAATCTAACACTAACTCATAGGGATATAACTAGATATTTTATGACTATACCAGAGGCAGCCCAACTTGTAATAGAGGCTGGAAGCTTAGGTAATGGTGGAGAGATATTTATATTGGATATGGGTAAACCAGTGAGAATATATGATCTAGCTAAGAGGATGATAAAACTATCCAATGCCAATGTAGGTATAGATGTGGTAGGACTAAGACCAGGGGAAAAACTTTTTGAAGAGCTGCTATATGATGTAAACTCAGCAATAAAGACAGATAACAAAAAGATATTTATAACTAAGATAGAGGATGGAAATGTAGATATTACTAAGTTCTTTACAAAACTAGAAGAGTGCACACATAACCCAAATGTAGAGCATATAAAAGAGGTAATGAAAGAGTTGGTAGTGTCGTATAAAGAGGTTAAATACAATAATTAGGATATAAAGGAGGAAGTAGATATGTTTAAAAAGAGTGATAGCTTCAAGCCTTTTGAAAAAAGAGTATGGCTTTCTACTCCTACTATGCATGGAGAAGAGTTACAGTATATGACAGAAGCATATGTAACTAACTGGATGTCTACTGTAGGAAAAAATATAGATGAGGTAGAGAGACTAGCTTGTAAAAAAGTAGGATGTAAATATGCAGTAGCTCTTTCAGCTGGAACAGCAGCACTACATCTAGCAGTAAAATTAGCTGGAGTAAAACCAGGAGATAAAGTATTTTGCTCAGATATGACTTTCTGTGCAACAGTAAATCCAGTTACTTATGAAGGGGGAATACCTGTATTTATAGATACAGAGTATGATACATGGAATATGGATCCAGCAGCATTAGAAAAAGCTTTTGAACTATATCCAGATGTAAAAGTGGTAGTAGTAGCTCATCTATATGGAGTGCCAGGAAAAATAGATGAGATAAAAAGAGTATGTGACAAATATGGAGCTCTAATTATAGAGGATGCAGCAGAATCTTTAGGAGCTACATATAAAGGAAAAGAGACAGGAAATTTTGGAGATTTTAACTGTATAAGTTTCAATGGTAACAAGATAATAACAGGTTCATCTGGTGGAATGCTGCTTACTAATGATAAGGAAGCAGCAGATAGAGTAAGAAAATGGTCTACTCAAGCAAGAGAAAATGCTCCTTGGTATCAACATGAAGAGCAAGGATATAACTATAGAATGAGTAATGTTATAGCTGGAGTAGTAAGAGGACAGTTTCCATATCTTGAAGAGCATATAGCTCAAAAGAAAGCTATATATGAAAGATATAAGGAAGGATTTAAAGATTTACCTGTAAAGATGAATCCTTTTGATGAGGAAAACTCTGTACCTAACTACTGGCTAAGTTGCATGATAATAGATGAGGAAGCTATGTGTAAACAGGTACGTGGAGAGAGTGAGGTAGCATATATTCCTGAGGAAGGAAAAACATGCCCAACAGAGATACTAGAAACTCTAGCAAAATATAATGCAGAGGGACGTCCTATATGGAAACCTATGCATATGCAACCAATCTATAGAATGCATGGATTTGTAACTAGAGAGGGAAATGGAAGATGTAAGACTAATGCCTATATAGCTGGTGGAACATTAGGAAAAGATGGAAAACCACTAGATGTAGGAATGGATATATTCCAAAGAGGTCTATGCTTACCAAGTGATAATAAGATGACAGTGGAAGAGCAAGATAAGGTAATAGAGATAATTAGAAGTTGTTTTGAGTAGGAGAAATAATAATGAAAGATATAGTAATAATAGGTGCTGGAGGATTTGCTAGAGAAGTTGCTTGGTTGATAGAAGATATCAATAAAAAGGAACAACAATGGAATTTATTAGGATTTATTGATGATAATCTTGAACTTCAAGGAAAAGAGATAAATGGATATAAAGTTATAGGAACAATTGAAGATTATCAAAAAATGTCAAATGAAATTTATTCTGTAATAGCAATAGGAAATGGAGAAATTAGAAAAAAGATAGTAGAAAAGCTATCAAATAAGAAATATGGAATTTTAATACATCCTACAGCATTAATATCTAATAGTGTAAAAATTGAAGAAGGAACTATAATTTGTTCTGGAAATATAATAACTGTAAATATAACAATAGGGAAACATGTAATTTTAAATTTAGCAAACACTATAGGACATGATGCTATATTAAAAGATTTTTCAACTATTTGTCCAGGAGTAAATTTATCTGGAAATACAATTATAGGAGAAGAAACAACTTTAGGAACTGGAAGTGCAATAATTCAAGGTATAAAAATAGGAGATAAAGTTGTTGTAGGGGCAGGAAGTGTAATTATAAGAGATATTCCTAATAATTGTATAGTAGTTGGAAATCCAGGAAAAATAATAAAGGGAGAATAGAAAAGTGTATAAACATTTTTTTAAAAGATTGTTAGATATAATTTATTCTTTGGGATTTATTCTATGTTTTTGGTGGTTGTATATAATATTAGCAATACTTGTAAAGAAAAAATTAGGTAGCCCAGTACTTTTTAAACAACAAAGACCAGGATTAAACGGAAAAGTATTTACTATGTATAAATTTAGAAGTATGACAGATGCTAAAGATAAAGATGGAAAATTACTTTCTGATGAAGAAAGATTACCAAGATTTGGACAATTACTTAGAGCTACTAGTTTAGATGAGATACCAGAGTTTTTTAATATCTTAAAAGGGGATATGAGTTTGGTAGGACCAAGACCGTTACTAGTGCAATACCTTGAAAGATATAATGAAAGACAAGCCAGAAGGCATGAGGTAAGACCTGGAATAACAGGTTGGGCTCAAGTAAATGGAAGAAATGCTATATCATGGGAACAGAAGTTTGAATATGATGTAGAGTATGTGGAGAAATGTAGTTTCTTATTGGATATAAAGATAATATTTATGACAATAAAAAAGATATTTATAAGAGAAGGTATTTCTCAAGAAGGAAATGTAACTATGGAAGAATTTAGAGGGAGTAGGAAATGAGGAAAAAAATATGGATACTTAATCATTATGCGAATGTAATGTTTCAAAATAAAGGGGGAAGACATTATTGGTTTGCTGAAAATCTTATAAAACAAGGATATGATCCAATAATAATTTGCTCTTCATTTTTTCATAAAGGAACAGAAAATATCATAGAAGGATCAGAAAAAATAAAAATAGAATACTCAAATAAAATTCCATTTGTATTTTTAAAAACAGATAGTTATGTAGGAAATGGAAAAGCTAGAATAAAAAACATGTTTCAATATTTTTGGCAAGTTTTAAGAAACTATAAAAAAATAGAAAGAAAATTTGGAAAACCAGATATAATAATAGGTTCTTCTGTTCATCCATTAGCTTGTTTGGCAGCTTTAATTTTAGGAAAAAAATATAAGATAAAAAAAATAATAGAAATAAGAGATTTATGGCCAGAAACTTTATTGATGATGGGAATAGTAAAAGAGAAAACTTTATTAAGTTGGTTATTATATAAAGGAGAAAAATATTTATATAAAAAAGCTGATAATATTATTTTTACTATGGAAGGAGGTAAACAATATATTATTGATAAAGGTTGGGATAAAAATATTGATTTAACAAAAATTTATCATATAAATAATGGAGTAGATTTAGATAAGTTTAGAGAGTTAGAAAAGAATAGTTTTAAAGATGAAGATTTAGATAATGATAAGTTTAAAATTATCTATACTGGAACAATAGCACAAGCTAATAATTTAGAAAGAATTATAAGAGTAGCAGAAGAATTAAAAGAGAATAAGGATATAAGCTTTATTATATATGGAGATGGAAATCAAAGATTAGAATTAGAGGAACTTATTGAGAAGAAAAAACTAGAAAATATTATTTTTAAGGGGAGAGTATTAAAAGAAAAAATACCATATATTTTGAGTAAAGCAGATATTTTACTTATAAATTATATAAAAGAAGATGGAAAATATAGCGTATTTAAATATGGAAGTAGCCATAATAAATTATTTGAATACCTCGCCTCTGGGAAAGTAATCTTACAGACAGTTGATACAGGCTTTGATATTGTAGAGAGTAATGGTTGTGGAGTAGTTTTAAAGACTGATAAGAAAGATGATGATATTTTAACAAAAGAAATAAGTGAAGAAATAGTTAAAATAAAAAATTATGGTTTAGAACAAAAAAAGAAAATTTCTAATAATTGTAAGAGAATAGCTATAGATTATGATTTTAAAAATCTTACAAAAAAATTAATAGAAGTTATAGAAAAATAATTTAATGAGGTGTAAAAATGTTAAAAAATTATCTTGAAAGAAAAGAAAAAATAGCAGTAGTAGGACTTGGATATGTAGGACTTCCATTAGCAGTTACATTTGCTGAAAATGGATTTCAAGTAATAGGATTTGATATTAATAAGGAAAAAGTAGATAAGTATTTGAATGGAGAAGATCCTACAAATGAAGTAGGAGATGAGAGAGTACAAAAATGTCCTAATATACTTTTTACAAATGATGAAACAAAAATAAGAGAAGCAAAGTTCATAATAGTAGCAGTACCAACACCAGTATTAGAAAATAAGATGCCAGATTTAAGACCATTAGAGGGTTCATCTACAATAGTTGGTAGAAACTTATCTAAAGGAGCAATAGTAGTATATGAATCTACTGTTTATCCTGGAGCAACTGAAGAGGTATGTCTACCTATACTAGAAAAAGAATCTGGAATGAAGTGTGGAGAAGATTTTAAAATAGGATATTCTCCAGAGAGAATAAATCCAGCAGATAAACAAAATACACTTACTACAATAGTAAAGATAACTTCTGGAATGGATAAAGAGAGTTCCGATATAATAGCAGAAGTTTATGGAAGTATTATTAAAGCTGGAATACATAAAGCTTCATCAATAAAAGTAGCAGAAGCAGCTAAGGTAATAGAAAACTCTCAAAGAGATATAAATATAGCTTTTGTAAATGAATTGGCTATGATATTTGACAGAATAGGAATAGACACTCTTGAAGTTTTACAAGCAGCAGGAACTAAATGGAATTTCTTACCATATAGGCCAGGATTAGTAGGAGGACACTGTATTGGAGTAGACCCATACTACTTAGCTAATAAAGCAGCTGAGCTAGATTATCATGCACAAGTAATATTATCAGGAAGAAGAATAAATGATGGTATGGCTAAGTTTGTTGCAGAGAAAACTATTAAAAAATTAATAGGAGCAAATATTAGAGTAAAAGGTGCAGATATATTAGTTATGGGACTTACATTTAAAGAGAATTGCCCAGACTTAAGAAATTCAAAAGTAAATGATATTATTCTTGAATTAAAAGAGTATGGAGCTAACATACATGTAGTAGACCCAATGGCTGATAAGTTGGAAGCAAAAAGAGAGTATGGAGTAATTTTAGAAGATGAAGACCATATAAAAAATATGGATGCTGTAATAGTAGCTGTAGGACATAAAGAGTATAGAGAAATGAAACCAGAAGATTTAAGAAAATATTTTAATCCAGTATATGCTCAACCACTTTTAATAGATGTAAAATCTATATTTGATAAAGCAGAAGCTGAAAAAGAATATGATTATTGGAGATTATAGGAGGCAAGTATGAATATTCCATTACTAAATTTAAAAAGACAATATACTTATTTAAAGGATGATATAGAAAAAATTATCTCAAATATTTTAGAGAGTGGAGCATATATCAATGGACCATATACCAAAGAATTAGAGAATAAATTATCTAAATATTTAAATGTAAAGCATGTAATAGGAATAGGAAATGGAACAGATGCTCTGGTTATAGCTTTAGAAGCTTTAGGAATAAAAGAGGGAGATGAGGTAATAACTACTCCATTTACTTTCTTTGCAACAGCAGAAGCTATATCAGTAGTAGGAGCTAAACCAGTATTTGTAGATGTAAGTTTAGATGATTTCAATATAGATGTTAATAAGATAGAAAAAGTTATAACAGAAAAAACAAAAGCTATAATGCCAGTTCATATTTTTGGAACTCCAGCAGATATGGATAAGATAAATGAGATAGCTAAAAAATATAATCTATATGTAATAGAAGATGCTTGTCAAGCAATAGGGGCAAAGTATAGAGATAAGATGGTAGGTGGATTAGGAGATGTAGCTTGTTTTTCTTTCTTCCCTACAAAAAATTTAGGAACATATGGAGATGGAGGACTTATTACTACAAATAGTGATGAGATAGCAGCTATATGTAGAGCATTAAAAGCTCATGGTAGTGGAGTAAATGGAGAGATAGCCTTTAATCTATTAAATGATATTAAAGAAGAAGTAGAAGAGGATAAATGTACTAATGATACTGTATACAATCCTAAGAAGTACTATAACTATCTAATAGGACATAATTCAAGATTAGACGAGATACATGCTGGAATATTAAGTGTAAAGTTAGATTATTTAGATAGATGGAATAATCAAAGAATAGAGAATACTAAGTATTTTGATGAAAATTTAAAAGATACAGAGCTAAAACTAATGAAATTAGATGAAAATAATAAGAATGTATATCATATGTATATTGTTCAAAGTGAAAATAGAGAAGAGTTAACTAAAAAACTAGATGAAGCTGGAATAGGATATGGAGTATATTATCCAGTACCTTTACATTTACAGAAGGTATATAAGGATTTGGGATATAAAGTAGGAGATTTACCTAATGCTGAATATCTATCAACAAGAACATTAGCAATACCCATAGACCCAGAGATGACGGAAGAAGAGAGAGAATATATAGTTGAGATTTTGAAAAAATAAAAGGAGTAACTCATGAAAATAGTAACAATAGTTGGTGCTAGACCACAATTTGTAAAATCATCAATAGTAAGTCAAAAATTAAAAGAAAAAAATATAGAGGAAATATATATACATACAGGGCAACATTATGATGAAAATATGTCTGATATTTTTTTTAAAGAATTAAAAATAGATAAACCTAAATATAATCTACATATTGGTTCTGGGAAGCATGGAGAACAAACTGGAAAAATGATAATTGAGATAGAAAAAGTATTGTTAGAAGAAAAACCAGATGGAGTTTTACTATATGGAGATACAAATTCTACTTTAGCAGGAGCAGTTGTTGCCTCTAAGTTACATTTACCTATATTCCATGTAGAAGGTGGAACAAGAATGAATGATATGAAGATGCCAGAAGAAGTTAATAGAATAATGGTTGATCATATTTCTAATGTTATTTTTGCACCAACTTTAACAGCAATGGAAGAATTGAAAAGAGAAGGCTTAGAAAAAAGAAGTATATTTTCAGGAGATGTAATGTTAGATAGATTATTAGAAACAATAAAAACTATTGACATAAAAGAAAAATTTCAGAAAAAGAATAATTTTTATGATGAGTACTATTTATTAACTTTACATAGACCACACAATGTGGATGAATATAAAAGATTGATAAAGATTTTAGAAATAGTAAATTCTCTAGATAAAAAAATAATATTTTTAGCTCACCCAAGAACTAAAGTAAGAATTCAAGAGTTTAATATAAATATGTCTGAATATAAAAATATTATATATAAAAATTCTGTGGGATATAATGAGGTACTAGAGTATATAAAATATTCGAATGGAGTTATTAGTGATTCAGGAGGTTTACCAAAAGAAGCTTGTTTTCTAGGGAAAAAATGTTTATCAATATATGAAACAACAGCTTGGAAAGAGCTTGAAAATAACGGAGCATTATATGTTGTAAAAGAATTAAACTTTGATGAAATTCAAATTAATCTAAGAAATAATGATAATAATATAGAAAAAATAAAGAAAGATTTTGGTAATGGAGAAGCAACTAAAAAAATAGTTAGTGAAATATATAATTTTTTAGAAGGTAGAATATGAAGAGTAATAAAGAGAGATATAAACTATTTTGTGAAAAAGAAAAAAATATTCCAATTTTCTCTCAGCCTTGGTGGTTGGATGTTGTATGTGGAGAAGAAAATTGGGAAGTATGTATAATAGGAGAGGGAAAGAATATATTGGCTACTATGCCATATTATTTATTAAAGGATGAATATGGAATAAAGATTACTAAAGCAAAGTTGACCCAAAATAATGGTATTTATATAAAATATCCAAACAATCAAAAAATATCTTCAAAATTAGATTTTCAAGAAAAAATAATAAATGAAGTTTGTAACCATATAGAAAGTTTGAATATTTACAAGTATGAACAACAATATCATTATAATTTTACTAATTGGTTGCCTTTTTTTTGGAGAGAATATAAAGAAATAACAAGATATACATATATTATAGAAAATACTGAAAATATGGAATTAGTTAGAGAAAATTATTCAAGTAAAATAAGAAATCAAATAAAAAGTGCAAAAAAAATTTTAAAAGTAGTAGAAATAGATAATACAGAGTCATTTTATACAGTAAATAAAATGACTTTTGATAGACAAGATAGAGAAATACCATATACATATGATTTATTTAGAAATTTATATTTAGCTTGTAAAGAGAGAGAATGTTGTAAGTTATTAATGGCTATTGATGATAAGGAAAGAATCCATAGTGTAGCTATGATAGTTTGGGATGAAGATTCTGTATACTATTTATTAAATGGAACAGATCCAGAAGTAAAAAAATATCAAGGGAATGCTCTTCTAATAGATAGAAGCATAGAAATAGCAAGTGAATTAGGAAAAAAATTTGATTTTGAAGGAAGTGTAATAAAAAATATAGAACATAGTTTTAGACAGTATGGGGGAACACCAAAACCATACTTTAGAATATATAAGGAGTTTAATTAAATGTATAAAGCAGTAATAATAGGATGTGGAAGAATATCTCATAAAATATCTGAGGGAATTGCTGAAAATGATAATAAAATAAAGTTAGTAGCTCTTTGTGATATTGTAGAAGAAAAGATGTTTAAAACAGAAGAAACATATAATAAAAAGTTAAATGAGAAAAGAGAGATAAAAAAATATACTGATTATAAAGAGATGATAGCGAGAGAAAAAATAGATATAGCTATTATCTCTACTGAAAGTGGTTATCATGAAGAGATAGGATTATACTGTCTTGAAAATAACATTCATACAATAATAGAAAAACCATTAGCTATGTCAATAGAGGGAGCTCAAAAATTAGTAGATAAAGCTAAAGAAAAAGGATTAAAATTAGCAGCTAGTCATCAAAATAGATTTAATTATCCTATTCAATTGTTAAAGAAAGCTATTGAAGAAAAAAGAATGGGAAAAATATTTAATGGAATGGCTAGAATACTTTGGACAAGAGATGATAACTATTATTTACAAGCACCATGGAGAGGTACATGGGCTTTAGATGGTGGAACATTAATGAATCAATGTATTCATAATATAGATTTATTAAACTGGATGATGGATGATGAGATAGATACAGTCTATGCTCAAACATCTAATTATATTAGAAATATAGAAGCAGAAGATTATGGAGTAATAATTATTAGATATAAATCTGGAAAAATAGGAACAATAGAGGGAAGTGCTATTATCTATCCTAAAAATCTTGAAGAAACTTTAACTATAACTGGAGAAAAAGGAACAGTAGTTATAGGTGGAATGGCAGTTAATAAAGTTAATACTTGGAGAGTAGAAGGAGATAATGAAGAAGACTATCTAAATATAGATTGTGGAGACCCTAATTCTGTATATGGTTTTGGACATAGAGCATTATATAAAGATTTTATTGAAGCTCTAGAAGAAAATAGAGAACCATTAGTAAGTGGAGTAGCTGGAATGAATGCTGTAAAAGTAATATTAGCTGCGTATAAATCACAAATGACAGGACTACCAATTAAGTTTGATGAATTTAGAGGATTCAATAGTATTGATATGATGGGAAAAATTAGGAGAAATAATAATGAAAAAGGTAATTCATATTTGTAATGGTTATTTAGATACTAAGCTTTATTCTGAATTAATTAATAGATTAGAAAGTAGAGACATAATTAATTATATATATATTTTTTGCAATAAAAATAAGAATATTTTATATAAAAATCTTGGAAAAAATATAATAATTGATAAAAGTTTCAACTATGTTGAAAGAATTATATATTGGTATAAACAAAGAAAAATTTTTAAAAGATTTTATGAAAAATTTAAAAATGAAGAAATAGATTTAATCCATGCACATACAGTTTTTTCAAATGGAGATATTGCTTATAGAATAAAAAAGAAGAATAAGATTCCATATGTTGTAGCAGTAAGAAATACAGATATAAATCTTTTTTTTAAATACATATTTTTTTTGAGAAGACATGGAATAAATATTTTAAAAAATGCAGATAAAGTTATTTTTTTATCATCTGCTTATAAAGAAGAATTTTTTAAAAGATATGTAAAAAAAGAGTTAAGAGAAGAACTGGAAAAAAAAATACATATATTACCAAATGGAATAGATGATTTTTGGCTAAAAAATAAAAATTTAAATAAAAAAAATTTAGGGAAAAAGATAAGGCTTATTCAAGTGGGAGATATTAATAAAAATAAGAATATAGTTACTACAATAAAAGTATGTAAAGAGTTAATAAAAAAAGGATTTGATATTGAATTAAAAATAATTGGTAGATTATATTTAAGTTCAAAAGTATTAGAAGAAAATTTTATAAAATATATTTCTTTCTGTAGAAAAGAAGAATTATTAAGATATTATAGGGAAAGTGATATTTTTATATTACCTTCTAAATATGAAACTTTTGGTCTAGTTTATGCTGAAGCATTAAGTCAAGGGCTCCCAATTATTTATACAAGGGGTCAAGGATTTGATAGACAAATTCCAGATGGAGAAGTAGGATATTCTATAATATATAATGATGTAGATGAGATAGTAAAAAAAATAGAAAAAATAATAAAAAATTACGAGTATTATTCTTCTAATATAGAAAGGTATTTAGAAAAATTTAGCTGGGGAAAAATTTCAGAAGAATATATAAAAATATATAATGAACTAGGAAAGGTAAAAAAATGATATATTTAATAAATCTTATTTATAGTAGTATCTTATCATATTTATTCGATAAAACAAAAAATAGATTTTTTATTTTTCTTATGTTATGTATATGGAGTTTTATAATCGGTGGACAGTATGGAGTTGGGACAGATTATTTTTCCTATTTAGATATTTTTTCAAATGAAAATGTATTATATAAGTATTTTTTAAAAAAGGAGTATTTATTTTATTATTTTGTTAATTATTTTAAATTTATTCAAAATAAGCAATGGTTATTTTTTTTTATAGCAATAATAGAAAACTATATTTTCTATAAATTATTAATTTATTTAAAAAAAGAAAGAATAATTGAAAATACAAGTTTATTTGTATTTATTTTTTTAACATATGGGACTACATTTTATAATCAAATGAATGGAATAAGACAATATTTTAATGTATATTTATTAACTTATTTAGTAATATTTGGATATGAAAAAAGATATTTAAAATATTTAATAGTGATAGTAATAGGAATGAATATTCATGCAAGTTTTATAATATTTTTACCGATAGTAATATTAGTTAATATAGTAAAAAAAATATCTTTGAAAAAAATATTAATTATTTTGTTAATGGTAGTAATATTTAATTTCTTGCCTCTGAATGATATTTTAAAAAAAATAGCAACATTTTCAAAAAGATACCATCATTATATCTATTCAGAATATTTTGAAAAAGTACCTTTAAAAGGAAAAATTACAAAGATAATATATATTCCATTTTATATTCAAGCAACGACCTGTTTAAAAAATGATAAAAAAATATTAGCTAATAATAAATTATTTTTTCTAAAATTTGGATTGATATCTTTTAGTATAAAAATATTTTGCTTGCATTCTGGTGCTTTTAATAGAATAGGAGAGAGTTTTGGAATATTGATTTTATTTCCCATTTATTATTTATTAGAATATTCTAAAAAAAAGAAAAAAATATTTACATTTATAATATTATTTTTTCTAATTATATATTTATTCATAGTTAAAGTTTTTCTTTTTCCAAGTGGAGAATATTTATATAGATCTTATTTTTTTATTACAAAATAAAAAAAGAGAAAGGATGAATAATCTTAAATTTCTGTTATAATTGGTATAAATTAAAATATTCAAAATTATAAGAAGGTATATAATATAAAAAAGTATTTAGGAATTTTAAGAGAAAAATTAACAATAAACTTTATAATGATTATTAAGAATTGTATGTTAATAAAGAATTTTGTGAGATATTAAAGTGAAGTTGATTTTATTAAATTTTATAGAGAAAGAGAATTATTATTTGAAGTGATGGAGTTTTAAAAAAGTTAAAAGTTTGAAGTAGAGCTTTAAATTTAAATTATGTTAGATTTTTATGAAGAATAAAAAGAGAAAAACTATTAGAGAAAATAAGAATTTACAACATAAAAATCTATATTTTAGGAATTGGATATATTAATTGTATAGAAATCAATCTAATATAAAAACTATAAAAATAGATTTGAAAATTATTAGAAAGCAATTAGTTATTAAAAATAAAAATGATAAAGTTAGAGGAAAATATGATTAAACAAATAAAAAAATTATTTGATAAAAATGAAATGAAAAAGCTGTATTTTTTAGTTATTTTTTCAGTAATAGTATCATTAGGAGAGGTGTTTGGGCTATCTATGATAGTTCCATTTATCTCAGTAGCAAGTAATAAAAATAGCTTGTATGAGAATAAATATTTAAAGTTAATATATGATTTTTTTAATTTTGAAAGTTATGGTCAATTTATAATTTTTTCAGGAATAGGAATAGTTATAATTTTTTTAGTAAAAAATATTCTAAATATTTTATTTAATAGAACTTTGGTAGCTTTTACAAGAAATAATTATTATAAAATTACTTCAAATTTAATGAAAAAGTATTTAAATTATCCATATCAAACATTTATAAAAGAAAATTCAAATAACCTTAATAAAAATATTACTAACGAATGTAATTTATTGGTACTATTGCTACAATATTTTTTATTGATGATGAGCGAAATGATTGTTGTAATAGCAATTTACCTTGTTATGTTAATAGTAGATATAAAAATAACTTTGTTTGTAAGCATGTTTTTATTAGTATGTTTACTTCTTATTAAGTTAAAAATTATAAATAGAACAAAAAAATGGGGAGTGGATAGAGCCAAAGCAATGAAAGAATATTATGAAATAATTGGTTCTACATTTGGAAACTACAAATTCATAAAATTATTAGGAGAAAATGAAAAGATATTAGATTTATTTAATATTTCGTGCAATAAATATGTTGTAGCGGATAAGAGATACTATAGTAGTCAACCAATTCCTAAGCAAATATTGGAGTTTTTAGGATTCTTAATAGTTGTTCTCCTAATAGTAGGAGCTGTAATATTATATGGTGAAAATGGAATGCTAAAAATTATGCCTCTTATTACAGTATTTTTTATAGGATTATATAGAATACTTCCATCATTAAATAGGGCAATAGGATACTATCAAAATATAATTTATTACAAAGAAGCTTTAAATATAATAGCTAAAGAGTTGGAGAAAAGTGCTGAAGAATTAGGAGAGGAAAAAATAGAATTTAATGAAAGTATAACTTTGAAAAATCTAACTTTTGAATATGAAGAAGGTAAGGAGATATTAAAAAATATTTCATTAATTATTCAAAAGGGAGAAAGAATAGCTTTTGTAGGAGAGTCTGGTTCTGGAAAAACAACTTTAGTAGATTCTATAATAGGACTATATAAACAAAAAGGTGGAGAAATATATATTGATGATATTTTACTTACTGATGATAATATTAGAAGTTGGAGATGTAGCATAGGGTACATACCACAAGAAGTATATCTATTTGATGGTACAGTAGAGGATAATATTGTATTTGGAAGAGAGTATGATAGCCATAAATTAGAGGAAGCTCTTAAGAAAGCACAGATATGGGAGTTTTTACAAAAGAAAAATGGAGTAAAAACTATTGTAGGAGATAAGGGAATAATGTTATCTGGAGGACAAAAACAAAGACTTGCAATAGCAAGGGCATTGTATAATAATCCAGAGATATTAGTATTAGATGAAGCTACATCAGCTCTTGACAATGATACAGAAAAAGAGATAATGTATGAGATATATAAAGCTTCTGAAAATAAGACTCTTATAATTATAGCTCATAGATTAACTACTCTTGAAGGATGTAATAGAATAGTTGTTTTAAAAGAGGGAAAAATAGAGAAAATAGTTACTTCAATAGAAGAAATATAAAGAATACGTCTTTTAGTAGAAGAAAGAATTAAAAAATTAGAAAGTCAACTTAAAAATATGGATATAGAAATAGAATTCTGTCTAGGAGAAAGAAAAGTATGTTTAAAATCAACCAAAACATATACAACAAAATAGGAGAGTTAGGTGTATATATCTACACCCTCTCTCTTTTTATATCCAAGTCTGGTGTGAGTATAGGACTAGGATTTTTAGTTCTAGCTTTTTTACTCTATCTTTGGGATAAAAGAAAAATAAATTTAACAACAGAGGAAAAATATATATTGGTTATCCTTATTCTACTACCAATATTTAGTCTTTTCTCAGCAGGTGGAATACACTCTTTTCAAAAAGCTTTAGAAAAATCATATAGGTATATTGGAATCTTTTTTATACCTTACTTTCTTTATAAGGATAGAGTTTTAAAAATAGTCCTATCACTTTTTTCTCTTAGTATAATAATATCTTTTATTAATGGAATTCTATATTACAAAAAACTTAAATGGAATTTTAATATAAGATTTCTTAGTTTTTCAAGTAATACTTTAGATGAAGCACATATATTAGCTATGGGAAGTATGTTAATTTTAGTAGCTATTGTCTACTATATTAAAGAGAGAAAATATATATTTACCTCATTATTTATATTTATCCTTATCTTAGCAGTAGCAGCCTTAGTGATGACACAGGGAAGAGGAGCATGGCTAGGTTTTGGAGCTGGATTATTTGTAATTTCTTTCTTTCTCTTTAAAAGTAAAAAAATCTTTATAGCTATAACTATTCTTACTCTGCTTTTAGGTTACGGGAGTATCAATAGTAAAGCTTTAGAAAATAATAGATATATTAAGAGATTTGAAAGTATAAAAAATAAAGATAACTCTAGAATACTTCTATGGAAGAGTGGAATAGAGATGTATAAAGCTAATCCAATATTTGGAGTGGGAAGAGATAATGCTGGAGATTACTCTTTAGAGTATATGAAAAATCATTTTAAAGAGCAGAAGCCTAACTATTTTTCTAAAAAAATGCTAGAGTTAGCTGGAGCTGGAAATCTACATAGCCTATATGTCACATCTTTAGCTGAGGAAGGAATACTGTCTATCCCCTTTATAGGAATGTTCCTATTTATCTTATACAAGCAGATAAGATACTGTTTAACTAGGGAGAGAGATTTTAATTTCTATTTAGTAGTAGGTACGATGGGTATGCTTGTAGCCTTTTTAGTAGGTGGACTTACAGAAAATGTATGGAGAGAGATATGGAAATCTAACATGTTTGTCTTTATAGTTGGATTATACCTATCAATAGTAAAACAAGAATGACTTTTATTTAAAGAGGTCATTCTTATTTTTTTATTATATTTCAAAAAAAGTTGGTAAAACTATAGTAAACGTACGCCAATGTCACTGGAATAAAAAAATTCTTTTTGTTAAAATTTTATTAAAAGATTGAACCCATATGAACAGATAGGAACCTGTTCTCTAGCTAAAGGGTAATGTTTTATGCTAAAATTTTAATGTGGGTGGTAGTGAGTAGAAGTGAGTTTTACTCAGTAGAAACTCATACAAAAATATGTTAGATTATAACAAAAAGAGGATGAGGAGGTAGCAAAATGGAAAGACCAGAATACTATGGAATTTTACCATCAAAGGTGAGATATGATGAGAGGCTAAAACCAATGGAGAAGATAATGTTTTCAGAGTTGACAGCTCTGGTACATAAAAAGGGGTATTGCTATGCTAGTAATATGTATTTTGCAGCTCTGTATGGGGTACATAAAAGTACTGTAAGTGCATGGATAAGTAACTTGGCAAAGTGTGGACACATAACTACCAAGTGTATAATGAAAGATAAGAGAGTAGAGGAGAGAAGAATATATATTGCAGAAGAAAGTGATATAAGTTATTTTCCTAAGTTGGACAAGGAAAAGAGTAACACAGTAGATGATAAAATTTTAGATGAAATTCTTGAAGAGAAGGTAGAGAGAAGAGAAAAAACTCCAGAGGAATTAGAAGATGTAAGAAAAAAACTTTTAAGGGATCTATTTGGATGTGAGGGAGAATAAAAAAATTACCAGGGTATCTATAAAAGAGTGGGGAGGGTATACATAAAAAAATCCCAAACCTATTCGTAAAAAGTAGAAGTATAATAGTACAAGAAGAATAATACAAGAGTAATAATATAAAAAGAATAATATATAATTATATAAGTTTTAAAGAGTTTAAAAACAGTTGTAAATATTTATTTTAAAAAAAACAATAAAAACTTAACATATTTAAAATAAATTCTTTGCATTTTAATAATTTTATAGTATAATGTAGAATGAAAAATTAGAATTGGGAGGATTGTATCTACAAATGTCTAGAAAGAAAAAGTATGAAGATTATGATGAAGAATTTGAAAACGATGAAGATGAGATAGATCTAGCTGACCTTATCTTTACATTAATAAGAAGATGGAAGCTGATAGTTCTTACAGCTATACCAGTGGTAATATTAGGGGTAATATTTGCAATTACAAGACCAACTGTATATCAAGCAGAGACTACACTAATAGTATCTAACAATATGAGTAGTGTATCATTAGATAGTAGTGATATCTCTCTTAGCCAAAGACTAGTAATAACTTATTCAGAGATAGCTAAAAATAAATCTATCTTAAATAAAGTAATAAACAAATATGACTTAAAAGAAACAACAGAGCAATTAGCTAAATTAGTAACTATAACTCCAGTAGATAGTACAGAGTTAATATCTTTAACATATAAAAATAGTGATCCGCAACTTGCAGCTATGGTAACAAATGAGATAGCTAATGAGTTTATGGATAAAGTAGTACAAGTAATGAGAGTAAGAAACGTAAATATAGTAGAGAAAGCTCAAGTACCTGTACAACCTCTTCCTAAAAAGAGAGCCCTTATACTTCTTGCATCAGTTGTTTTAGGATTAGCAGCTGGAACAGGAATGGCTTTCATAATGGAGTTCCTACATAAAAAACTTAGAAAACCATCTGAGATACAAGCTATCTTAGGAGTTTCTATGATAGGAATGATACCAGACTTAGAGAATGTTATAGCTGAAAAGGATGAGGATAGTAATGAGTAAGAGAAAGATATTTTTTATACAAGAGGACAATATGGAGGTTACAGAAGCCTTTAGAACAGTGAGAACTAACCTTGCTTTCCAAAATGATAAAGAGATAGGTAGAAAGATAATGGTAACAAGCTCTATTCCAGGAGAGGGAAAATCTACTCTAGCTGGAAACTATGGTGCCAGTCTTGCTATAGCTGGGAAAAAAGTACTTCTAATAGACTGTGATATCAGAAGACCTAGAGCACATGAGAGCTTTGGAATAAAAGTAGAGAGAGGATTAGAATCAGTACTTACTGAAAATGTAAATCCTAAAGATGTAATTATAAAAGACCTAATCCCTAACTTTGACTTATTACCTACTAAGCATATGAGATACAATGTAACAGAGTTATTTATTGGAGATAAGATGAAAGAGGTAATCTCTAGCTTAGAAAATGAGTATAATACTATCATTCTAGATATGCCACCTCTAGCAGTAGCTTCAGATGCTGCTATCCTATCTAAATATGTAGATGGTGTAGTAGTAGTAGTAGCTTATGACCAAGTGGCAAAAAGAGAGCTTGAGTTTACAAAAGAGATGCTATCTAATGCAGGGGCAAATATCTATGGATTTGTTGTAACTAAGGTAGATAAAGGTGGATTATCTTATGGAAACTATGGATATTACAATAATTACTATTCATACTACCAAGAGTACTACAGTGACAGTAATGGAAATAGAAAAAAACACACTGTAAAGAAACCTAAGAGTAAGTTTGGTAAATTTATACATGATATAAAAGAGCAGTATAAAAGACAATTTTCAGGAGACTTGAAAGGGAAAAAATAATGGTTGATATTCATTCACACATACTTTTTGGAATAGATGATGGACCAATAGAGATAGAAGAGAGCATAGATATGATAAGACAGGCAGTATCTGTAGGATATACAGATATTGTCTGTTCTTCACACTATCTGATAGGTAGATTTGAAAATCTTAACTACGATAAAAACTTTGAGATTTTAAAAAATAGAATCCTAGAGGAAAAAATTCCTTTAAATATTCATAAAGGTAATGAGTTTGCCTTAGATCCAGAGTTTTCAGCTCATGAAAATAGAATAAATAAGATGGCTGGAAGTAGATATATACTGGTAGAATTAAAGGATGAACTTATATATGGAGCCTGTAAAAGTTTTTTTAAAAACGTTATAGCTAAAGGATATATTCCAATTTTTGCCCATGTAGAGAGATATCCTCATATCAAGGTACAGGAATTTAGAGAATTAGTAGATATGGGAGTAGTCCTACAGATGAATATTAGAATGGCAGTTAACCCTATACCTAAGGCTAAATATCTATTGGAGAATGGGTATATCTCAATAATAGCTACAGATAGTCACCGTATGGGAAGAAGAGACTACAATATAGATGAGTATTTGAAAAAGTTGGAGAGTTCTTTAGGTAGGGAGCTTTTTCAAGTGCTTATGGAAGAGAATCCAAGAAAAGTGATAGAGGATAAAGAGATAGTTACAGAGATAAAGTATGAGGGAGATGGCGATGAAGAGAAGAAAGTTAATGGGATTGGCAGCATTTTTAGCAATTTGTTCAACAAGTTTTTCAAGTGATTTCTTTACTCTAGATGATGTACTAAACAGAGTAAAGGATACAAACCCACAGATTAGAGCTCAAAAGATGAATGAGGAAAGCAAAAGAGAGCTAAAAGAGAAAGCTTGGAAAAACTTAGTTACTCCACCAGTAAATCTATCAAATGAAGATGAATGGGAAGTAGTAGAAAAATATGGAGTTGGACTTAAAGAGTTAGAAATGTATTTACCTATATTTGAAGGTGGAAGAACATTAAATAACTATAAAAAAGCAAAAACTCAATATGAGATAGCTCAAAAAGATAGTGACTTAGTAGGGATAGCAGCTCAAGAGGCAGCAGTGGCAAAATTCTTTGAAGCATTGAACTACAAAAAACAGATAGAGATAACTGATAAGGCAATAGAGGCTTTAGAAAAACAAAGAGAAAGAATATCTGATCTATATAATAATGGTAAATTAGTACCAAAGTCAGAGCTATTAAAGATAGAAGCTGATATAGAGAATAATAGAGGTATTAACTTAGAGAATAAGCAGAAAGAGGAAGCTAGCCTAGGAGAGTTAGCAAGATTATTAAACTATCCAGTAAATAGTCCATTGGAATTAAAGGATTTTAATCCATTACAATTTTTAGAGGCAAAGGCTCATATTACCGAGGAAAATAAGACACCTGTGGAGAATACTCTACTAGGTTCTAAGGAAGCTCTAAAATTAGATAGTGCTAACTATGATGTAAAGATAGCAAAGGCTGCATTATATCCCACTATTTATACAAAATATACATATAGATATAGATATAATGATAATGGAACTTTAAGAAAATATGATGCTGATAAAAGAGATATATTTGAAGTAGGATTTAGATGGGTACTTTCTTGGGGAGCTGACTTAGACAATGTAAGATCTCAGGAGTATCTATATGAGAAAGCTAAGATAGAGTATGAAGATAACTTAAAGGGAATATCTCTTGATATGAAAAATAAGTTAGGAGAGATAAAGGCTCTATATGGAAAATCTTTAGCTATGGAGAAAAGAGCTAACTTACTTCAAGAGAATATGGATATAGATAGTATGAGATATGAGAATGAATTACTTACAACTTTCGACTACTTGAACTCTGTAAATAGTTTTAGAGAGGCTCAAGAGGATTACTATGAGTTACAAAGAAAGCTTGTATTAGCAGTAATAGAGTATGAAAATCTATATAGATAGGGAGAATAAATAATGGAGAGTGGAATGAAGAAAAAAATAGCTATAGGAGCTATAGTTATTGCATTAGTAGGTTATGGAGCCTATAAGATGAATATTTTAGGAACTACTGAGGTAAAGGTAGCTAGAATAGAGGTAGGAGATCTTTCAGATATGAACCTATATACAGGAATGGTAGTACCTGGAGAGATAAAACCTGTATATATCTCAGCTCCAGCAGTAATAGAGAGAATCTTAGTAAAAGATGGAGAGGAGATTACAAAAGATACAGAGCTTATACTATTTAGTAACAAAAGTATAATGGAAAATGATAAGGCTCTTAGAGTAAATGAACTAGATATACAAAATGTGAAGTTACAGATAGCTGACTTAGATTCTGGTTCTATGAAATTGGAATTAGATAACAGAGAGTTGGAGATAAAAAATCTAGAAGAGAAGATAAAAGCTGATATGAGAAGATTACCAGTAGTGACAGAGGAAGCTAGAACTCTTCAAAAAAGAGCAGAAGCATATATGCAACTACTATCTAAAGATGGAGTATCAGCAACTGAAGCAAGTAGAATAAATACTGAATCGGGAAGAAAACAGGTAGAGTTAGAGGATTTAAAAACTAACTTAGAATTAAATAGACAAAAACATCAACTTATGGTAGTAAGTTATGAGAGTTTAAAAAGAGAGTTAAATATAGAAGAGGCAAAATTGAGATCTAGTCTTGAAAAGTTAGAATTGGAAAATGAGACATTAAAGATTAGAGAGAAACAATTAAAAGAGCCACTTACTGCTGGAGTAGATGGAGTAGTAGTAGGAATAGATGTACAGGAAGGAAGTGTAACACAACCTGGAGAGAGATTACTAGCTGTATCTACAACTGGTGGAAATAGAGTAAATGTAGAGGTACCTCTATACCAATCTTCTGCTATAGCAAAGGGGCAACCAGCTATAATAGTATCTAGAGATAGTGATGGGGATAAGCAATATAAAGGTAAGGTAGAGAAAGTTTCTACTGCTGCTGTAGATAGTAAATACTCTAAAACTAAGGAAAAAGTAATTCAGGTAGAGGTATCAATAGATGAGGAAAATGATTTAAGACCTGGATTTATAGCTGATGTAGAGATCAGTGGACAAGCTAAAACAGCTGTACCAGTTGTAAATAGTTTCTCAGTAATAGAGGAAGATGGAGAGTACTTCGTATATATCAATGATGGTGGAAGAGCTAGAAAACAAAAGGTAAATGTAGGAGCTAGAACAGTAAATAGCTATGAGATACTAGATTTACCAGTTGGAACACAGGTAATAGTAAATCCATTTAAAGTTAGAAACGGTGAAAAAATAAGGGTTGTTGAGTAAGATGAAGATGATATTCTGGTTTGCATGTAAGATGCTTTTGGGGAATAGTAAAAGAGCTATATTTCCTTTTTTAGGAGTAGTAGGAGGAATAACTGCACTTATTATGTCATTCTCACTAGGAGCAGGGGGAGAGGAGATAATATCTACTAATCTTTCAGCTATAGGGAGTAATAGAATAATGATAGGTGGGCAGGAGATGGGTGCTAGGGATATGCAGATAATAGAGAACTATCCCTTTGTAGAGTACACACTCTTTCCTGGAGCTAGAGAAAACAGTGGAAACAATATATTTATTGGGTATTCTCAAAAGGCACTTATGGCATTGGGACTTAGAAATCTAGGAGATAGAGAAGTCATACTAGATAAGAATCAGTTTCCAGATAAGCAGCCAGGAGATAGGGTAGACCTAGTTACAGAAAATGGAGTAAGAAGTTTTACTGTAGCAGGAATCTATGAAGAGAAAAACCCTTTTGAACTGATGAAACAGGGAAATAGAATAATAGTTTCTCAAGGATATTTTGAGAGGCTATTTGGAAAATATAGGTATAATGAGCTCATTGTATCTTTTGATAAAAACGAAGATGCTGAGGACCTAATCCCTTTACTACTAAAGAGATTTAATGAGGATAGAAGAAGTTATGGACAGGTGAGATTACTTGAAACACCTGAAGTATATAAAAGAATTGTTAAAATTCAAAGAATGGTAAAAAATACATTGGGTATTCTATCTTTTATATCTCTATGTATTGGAGGATTTGGTATAATGAACCTAATAGCAGGGGGAGTGAGAGCTAGAACTGGACATATAGGTATACTAAGAGCTATGGGTATGTCTAGAGAAAATATCGTAAAGATATTTTTAGCAGAGGGAGTTATTATCTCTATAATAGGCTCACTTTCAGGTGTTATAATAGGTGTAATAGGTGCTATCTTAAGTGGAAAACTTATAATGATACCACCACAATTTAATGTGTTACAAATTTTATTTGCTCTAGTAGTCTCTTTGGCATTTGGTATAGGAATGGGAGTGTATCCAGCAAGAAAAGCTGGTAATATAGCGATTACAGATGCACTAAGAGATATTTAGATATATTTATTACAATTAGGAGGGAAGAAAATGATGAAAAAATTATTACTAGGAAGTTTACTAGTTTCATCTGCCGCTTTAGCAGTAGGACCAGAAGCAGCTGTTACTTCATCAGCTGCAGTATCATCTAACGAAGTAGGAACAGGAAAATATTTCTACATAGCTCAAAATTATCAAGAGCTAGCAGCTGTTCCAGGATTTACTATGAGTGCTCCAGCAGGATTAGTTCCAGGTAAAGGAGTAGTATTTGCAGGTATTGGAGGACTTCATACTAATGGTAAGAAAGGAAACGATACTGACGGATCAATGGCAGTAGGATTTGGATACGGAAATCCTTATGAAACAGTAGGAGGAGCTGTATCATTATCACTAGGAAGTATCAATCCTGATGATGGAGGAGCATTCAACAGAGGATCTCTTAACCTATCTTTAGGACACAATTTCTCACAATATGGATTAGGAGTAGCAGTTGGGGTAAACACTATAGACTTATGGCATGACAATGGTAAAGATGAGATGGATGAAAGTTACTATACATCAGTAACTAAATTATTACCAAATGATGTAGCACCAGTTGTTGTAACAGCAGGATTAGGAAATAATGACTTTGCAAAAGTAAACGAAGATGGAGATAAGAAAGATCATGTATATCCATTCGTGTCAGTTGCAGCATATGTAATGCCACAATTAAGCTTAATCGCTGACTATACAAGTGGAGTAACTACTTTAGGAGTAGGAATTGTTCCATCACCAAAATTACCAATAACTATCACAATGGGAGCTTATAACGTAAACAAACAAACTGTTGATACAGGAAATGATAAAGTATCTTTCGTAGGTTCTCTATCTGCATCATATGCATTCTAATTTTAGAGAAAATTAAAAGGAGGAATAAGAATGAAAAAATTATTAGTACTTGCTTTAATGGCATTATCAGTAGCAGTATTTGCAGCTGATGAGAATACATCTTCTGATTCAGCTACTGGAACTACAACTACTTCAGTAGGAGGAGCAGCACCTGCAGCAGCACCAGTTAGCGTTGGAGAATCTTTCATGGGAGCATTCGGAATGGGATCATCATCTCCAGCTGGAACTTCATCTTCAAACTCAGTAGGTTCAGTATCTTCTGGAATGTCTTCAATCGGATCAAACACAGTAAATAACGTAACTACAACTACACCATATTCTTATAAATAAGAAATATAAAGAGCCTTTAGCTTTTAGCTAAGGGCTTTTTTATTTTATATTAAAATTTTGATATTAAGTTTATAAATTTTTAGAAAATTTCTTTTCAACTTATAAAAATTATAGTATAATAGTAAAACATTATAAATTTAATTAGGAGAAAAGAGAATGGCAAAAGAGAAAGAAGAGTATGGATTGTTTACTGCTATTGCTATGATAGTGGGAATAGTAATAGGTTCAGGTATATTTTTTAAAAGTGATAACATATTAGTATATACCAATGGAAGTATAATAAAGGGAGTGGCAGTATTTGTAATAGCCGCTATTGGAATAATATTCGGAAGTCTTGCTATAGCTGTTTTAGCAACAAAAACTACTAAGCCTGGTGGAGTTATTACCTATGCAGATGAGTATGCAGGAAGAAAAATAGCTGGAGCTTTTGGATGGTTTCAGGTATTTATCTACTATCCATCACTATTAGCTGTGGTATCTTGGATAGTTGGGGTATATATGTGTATGCTTATGGGGTGGGAAGCTACTCCAGAGAGAATGGCAATAATAGGAGCAATAGCATTTTTAGGATGCTATACTATCAACTATTTCTCAGCATTACTAGGAGGATTTTTCCAAAACTTTACTACTATATCTAAAGTTATTTTAATAGGAGTATTGGCTATAGCTGGATTTAAATATGGAGATCCTAAGATTATAACTAATGCAGAGATGCTAGCAGCTGGGGGGGCACTAGCTTGGTTGGGAGCTCTAGCTCCAATAGCTTTTTCATATGATGGTTGGGTAGTTTCTACCTCTATATCACATGAGATAAAAAACTCTAAAAAAAATCTACCAATAGCTCTTATAATAGGACCTATATTTGTATTGGTAGCATATGTACTATATTTTGTGGGAATAAGTATCTTAGTTGGTCCAGAAAGAATAATGGAACTAGGGGATGCCCATGTAAATGAAGCTGTAACTATGTTATTTGGAACAGCAGGAGCAAAGATATTTTTAATCTTCATAATATTTTCAGTGTTGGGAACTCTTAATGGATTTACATTAGGATTTTTAAGAATGCCTTACTCACTAGCTATTAGAGGAATGTTTCCAATGGCAGAAAAGATTAGCTATTTAGAGGAAGGACATCATGTACCTAAGTTTTCAGCTAAGATAGCTTTTGTAATTACAGCAGTATTTATAGTTATTAACTACATAGCTCAAAAGTATAATCTAATACCAAACTCTGATATTTCAGAGATTCCTATAGTAGCTAGTTATATTCTATATATTATTCTTTATTTCTGTGTAATTAAATTATATAGAAAAGGAGAAGTAGATGGAGCTATAAAAGGATTAATAATCCCTATAATAGCTATTTTAGGTTCTTTGATAATAATAGTAGGGGGATTACAAAATCCAATGACATTTATTTATTTAGGAATTTGTGCTGTTGTTATATTGATAGCTTTAAAATATTTGAGCAATAAAAAAATTGCCTAAATTAAATAAATCCTGTATAATATCTCATGTGTAAAAAATTATGGAGGAAAAGAAAAGTGAGAGAGTTAGATGAAAGAAGGATTTATGAAGAAGAGGATGAGATAGATTTAATGGAGCTTTTTCATACAATATTAAAGCATAAGGTAAAGATAGTTATAGTAACTATAGTAGTTATGTTATTATCTACTTTAGGTGGATATATCTATAATAGATTAAATAGTTTTAATACAGCTATTATAGGTTTTAATTATCCAGAGTTACAAAAAGGAAAAAATCCAGATGGTTCAATATTTTTAAGAACTGATATTATACCTCTAGATGTAATTAATGATACTTATAATATGTACCAAGAGAAATTAGGCGGAAAAAAATTAGATGATTTTAGAAACTCTATAGAGGTAGAAGGAATAATACCAGATTCTACACAAACCCTTATAGATAATGCATTAAAAAGAGGAGAAACTCTATCTTTTACTGCTAGTAACTACAGAATTAAGATTAAAGAAAAAGATAAAGAGATATTAAATAAGTTAATAAATGATTCAATAAGTAGTTATATTACTAAGCATAAACCCAATTATATAATTCAAACAATAGGAGATGAAATATATAATTATGACTATAGTGACAGCTATATCTTATTGGATGAAAGATTAAAAATGATGGAAATGGCTATAGCTTCTTATGAAAATAAAAATTATATCTCTACTAAATTGGGATACTCTTTTGGAATGATAAGTGAAAGAATAAGAAATTTAAAAAATGTAGAATTAAAAGATTACTATTCATATTATTCAATAAATGGACTTTCAAAAGATAGCAATAATAAATTACTTAGAGTAGATTCTGAAATTCAAGATCTAATACTTGAAAATCAAGCTTTAAATGGTAAAGTAGAGGTTTTAGATGAAATGTTACACAATTTTAAACCTACTCAGAAACAAATAGTAATACCTAATATAGCAAATGAAGGAGTAGATATTGAGGATAAAAATGATTACTATTCAAAGTTGGTAGAAGATTATGTAGCATTAAATAATAATATAGAAGACAATAAAGTAAAAATACAACTATTAGAAAATAGTAAAGTAGATATTAAGGCACCTAGTGCTGAAGAGATTAAAAATTTAGATGATAAATTAAGAGTTGTTGTAGAAAAAGCAAATAAAATAATAGAGGATATAAATATTTTAAGTAGAGAGTACATTGACTCTACTTATTCAGATATGATAAAAATAGTATCTCCAGTTACTACAGACACAGAAGGAAAGCCATTAATATTATTTGTAGGTGTGGGAGCTGTGTTAGGAATAATGTTAGGAGTATTTTTAGCATTTATGGCGGAGTTTATAAGAAACTATAGAAATAAGTATTCAAAATAATAATATGGGGAATAGTTAAAAACTATTCCTTTTTTTGATAACTAGGAGGTAGCTATGGAAAGAGTATTTCTTTATGATATGGACAGAGTTTTGCTTATATTTTTACTTTTAGCAGATTTAGAAAAGGATAATATTACTTATATAACTTATGAAGGAAAAGAGAAAATCTTAGAAAAACTTGTAGGACAAAAGATAGTATTAGAAAAATCTAGAATGTATGCTAAAAATCCCAAATTTAATAGATTTAAAATGGCTAGCTATATAGGAGATATAAGGCATGAATTAGCTCCACTTCTTAATAGGATAGAGAAGGGAGAGAGTGAGCTATATGGTATGGATAATCTTGAGCTTGGAAGAAGAGTATTCTATAAAGAGAAAATAAATGTTATAGAGGAAGGGACTTTAAACTATATGCCATATAAGGCAGCTTCTAGTGGTATGAAAGAGAAGATACAGGATATTATAGCCAAACTCTATGGAATAGGAGAGAGAAAAGTTTTGATGGGCTATGGAGATAGATGTAAAAAAATCTATCTCACATCTTCACTTTGTGAGAAAATACCTCAAGGGCTTGAAGATAAAGCTGAGGTAATAGATCTTCAAGAGCTATGGAATAAAAAAAGTGAAAATGAAAAGAGATTGATAAAAGATGTTTTTAGTTTTAATGAGGAGATATTTCAAAAGGTAGATGGAGAAACAGTTATGCTCTTTACCCAACCTATGTCAGAGGATGGAATAATTTCAGAGGAGAGAAAGATAGAACTATATAGTAAAGTATTAGCTAACTATTCAAATAAGTCTATTATAATAAAACCTCATCCAAGAGAAAAAACAGATTATTCTAAATATTTTAAAGAGTATTATGTGATGAAAGAGAAGTATCCAGTGGAACTTTTAAGTGTTATGGGAATAAAACTAGAAAGAGTGGTTACTCTTTTCTCCACAGCTGTATTTGGTTTTGGAAAAGATGTAGCAATAGATTTTTATGGAACAGAGGTAGATGATAAACTCTTTGAAAGATTTGGAAGTTGTGATAGTATAATGATAAGAAATGTAGAGCTTTAAAAATAGGAGAAAATAATGAGTAGTGGAGGAAAAATAACTAAAAATATAGCTTGGCTTATGTTTGACCAAGTATTTATACTGTTGTTACAATTTTTAGTAGGAATAAAAATTGCCAACTACTATGGGGCAGAACTCTATGGAAAATATAATTATGCTGTATCTCTAGTAGCATTTTCAGCAATACTATTTGAGTTGCTCAATAGTAGGGTAATAAAAAAGCACTATACAGAGGATAACTTCAATAATGTTATCTTCAATGTGAATTTTTTTCGTAACAGTATGGCAGGGATAATAATATTTATACCTGTAATTTTAAAATTTACAGTTGGTATGGATAATCTTCTTTTCTATATGCTACTGCTTATCTGTTTAGATAATATACTTACTACAGCAACCTATGGGATAGAAAACTTTTTTGAGTTTAAACTAGAATCTAGAAGAATAGTTATCTCCAATAATATAGTAAAGATAATATCCTATACACTTCAATATATTGGAATGCTATTTGGAGTGGGGATAATAGCTGTTCCTGCCATAAGGTGCATAGGTAGCCTTATAAGAATGGGAATATTGAAATTTCAATATAGAAGAACCTACTTATCAAAACTTTCAAATATAGAGAGAAGGATAGATAAAAATCTACTCTATCAGATAATAGATGAGGGGAAATTTTTGTGGATAACCTACATATCATTTTTAGTCTATACTCAAGTGGATAGACTTATGATAAAATACTATATGGGAGTAGCAGATGTAGGGATATATACAATAGGAGTTCAGCTATCTACTATCTTAGCTATACTTTTAGGTCCTGTACAAAATTCACTTTTTCCTAAGATGATGGAGCTGTATAGAAAGGATTATAAGGAGTATTACCAATTTTATCTTTTTTCTAATACTCTAGTGACACAATTTTATTTTATAATAACCTTAGTATCAATAGTTGTAGTAAAATATACCTTTGGATATGTATATGCACAGGAATATAGTCCAGCAATAGGAGTTTATACTATTTTAGCAGTATCAATATTTATAAAGGCTAATGGTTCATTGCAGACTGGACATATGACACTTAAAAATATAACTAAGAAAAGTTTTTATAAGACACTTATAAGTCTTATACTAAATATAATTTTAAATGCTCTCCTTATACCTAGATATGGAATAGATGGAGCTGCTATTGCCACACTTATTACTCAGTTTACAGCTCTATTTTTAATAGATTTCTTTATAGCAGAGTACAGGGAGCAAGCTTGGATTCAATTAAAATCATTTAATACTTTTTATCTTTTGAAGGAGATTATTAAAAAATATAGAAGTAGAAAGGAGAAGCAAAATGTATAAAGGGAAAAAAATATTGGGAATAATACCAGCTAGAGGTGGAAGCAAGGGGATACCTTCAAAAAATATAATAGAGATATATGGGAAACCACTTATACAATATTCAATAGAGTGTGCTAACTCATCAAAATATTTAGATAGGACAGTTATTTCTACTGATGATTTGGAAATAAAAGCTGTGGCAGAAAAATTTGGTGGAGATGTTCCTTTTATGAGGCCTGCAGAGTTAGCTCAAGACACATCTAAGACAATAGATGCAGTGGTGCACGCTATAAATTGGCTAAAGGAGCATGGAGAGGAGTATGATTATCTAGTATTACTTCAAAATACTGTACCTCTTAGAAAAGGTTGGCATATAGATGAGGCAATAGAAAAGCTTTTTGAAAGTGATGAGAAAAGCCTTGTAAGTGTTACAGAAGTTGATGAGAACCCAGTACTTATGAGAACTATTAATGAAGATGGAACTGTAAAAAATCTTCTTTCATTAAATAGTACAATGAGAAGACAGGATTTTCCAAAGTTCTATAGAGTAAATGGAGCTATATATATTCAAGAGTTAAATGAGGATTTTGGTTTAGATACAAGTCTTAATGATGGTAGACTTGCCTATGTGATGAATGAAAAATACTCAGTGGACATAGATACATATCTTGATATTAAAAAGATAGAGTACTATCTAGATCAAGAACTTAATAATAAATAAGAGTACAAAAATATTTATTTTCTCTATATATTATGATATAATAATGAAGAATAAATCTTTATTATAGTATAGGAGGAAAGAGAAATGAATGTTGAGAAAATTAGAAAAATCTGTGTAATAGCTTTTATTGTAGTTGGACTAGCTTGTATATTTGTAGAGAAAGCTAATGCACCTAAAGAGTATACTGGTGTAGGAGATGGATTTAATGATGAGATTACTGTAACAATACTTGCTAAGAAAAATTCTAAAGGTGAAGTTAGAATCTCTGATATAAAATATACACATGATGATACAGCAGCAATAGCTGACCCAGCAATAGGACAATTAATTACTCAAATAAAATCTACTCAAGATATATCAAAACTAGATACAGTAGCAGGAGCAACATATAGCTCAGAGGGATTTATAATGGCTGTAGAGGATGCTGTATCTAAGATAGAAGACTAGAATTAGAATTTAAGAAATTGGAATAAATTAAAATAAATCAAGAATGACTTTTGTTTAAAGAATAAAGAGTAAGAATTTACTTTTATTCTTCTTAATCTATGTCATTCTTTTTTTATTTTTGTAACAAATTTGTCACAAATATTCAGTATAACAAAATCTGCTACTATCTCGCGTAATGGAAGTGGTAAGTATTTTATCTCTTTGTTATGTGAAACTGATATTCAAGAATTACCAAAAACTAATTCATCAGTAGGAATTGACTTAGGTATTAAAGATATGGCTATTTTATCTACTGGAGAAAAAATTGAAAATCTTAAATTTAGAAAACAATTAGAAGATAAACTAAAAAGAGAACAGAGAAAACTTTCTAAAAGACTTCTAATTGCTAAAAAAGAAAATAGAAAATTAAGCGAAGCTAAAAATATATTGACTGAAGGTCTAAGAATAAAACAAGCAGTCTAAAAATAAAAAGAACCGTAGGAACTACGGGGTTAGCTTGGTAAATATAGTTGGCTAACAAAAGCAACTACTTCCCAAGAAGAAGCTCCCACTTCAAAAATTACAAAGTAATTTTAAGTGGGAGAGGTTCACAATATAAAAAATCATAGAATTCTCATAAAAAATAGTATAAAATATTATAAAAATAAATCATTTAGGGGGTAGAGTATGAAAATAGGATTAGTTCTGGAAGGCGGAGGAATGAGAGGTGTCTATACAGTAGGAGTACTAGATGCTTTTAGAAAATATAACTTTATGCCAGATTATGTAATAGGAGTTTCTGCTGGAGCTTCTAATGCAGCTTCATATATATCTAAGCAAGACGGAAGAGCACTTAGAACTAATATAGATTATATAGGAGATAAGAGATATCTTAGTTGGAGTAACTACTTAAAAACAGGTTCCCTCTTTGGAATGGATTTTTTATATGAAGAGATTCCAGAAAGGCTAGATCCTTTTGATTATGATAGCTTCTTTGCTAATCCATGTGATTTTAAAGTGGGAGTTACCAATGCAGAAACTGGAAAAGCAGAGTTTTATGGGAAGGACTCCATACATGATGGAGCAACTATATTGAGAGCTTCATCTTCTATTCCTTTAGTAGCTAATCCTGTAACTTATAGAGGAAAAATATATTTCGATGGGGGAACATCAGCTCCTATACCTGTATCACAAGCCTTAAAAGATGGTTGTGATAAACTTATAGTAGTTTTAACTAGAGATAGAAATTTTATAAAGCCACCACTAAAATGTTTTCCTTTAGTAGCTTGGAAGATGAGAAAATATCCAGCAATGGTGGAACTATTAAAAAGACATCATAAAGTATACAAAGAGAATCAAGAGGAGATAAGAAGATTAGAAAAAGAGGGAAAAGCTATGGTTATAGCTCCCTCTGCTCCTCTAAAAATAGATAGATTTGAGAAGAGCAGAGAGAGATTATTGGCTGTCTATCATCAAGGATTTGCTGATGGAGAAAAATTTATAAAGAATTTTAAGTATTAATCTAAAATATTATTTAATTTAAACTCATTTACATGTTTTTCAGAGTCAAGAATAAATTTATCTAAAAATTCAATATGAGCTAAAACGCTTTCTTTACCAGGACCACCTAGTGTGGTTCTTTTTTCTACACAGTTTTTAATAGAGATAGCTTCATAGATATCATTGTCAAAAAGTTCAGAGAAATTTTTATAATTTTCAAGAGTTAAATTTTCAAATGTAGTATTATTATCAATACAGTAAGCTACCATACTTCCTACTATTTTATAGGCATCTCTAAAGCTCATTCCCTTTTCTGTCAAGAAATCAGCTACATCAGTGGCATTTATAAATCCTTGAGAGGCAGCTAAAAGCATATTTTCTTTTTTAACTGTGAGAGTATGGAACATTCCTATAAATACATTTAAACAAGCTTTTACAGTATCTAGGGCATCAAAGAAATTTTCTTTATCCTCTTGCATATCCTTGTTATAAGCTAGAGGTATTCCTTTCATTGTTGTAAGTAGAGCCATTAAGTCTCCAAATACTCTTCCACTTTTTCCTCTAATTAATTCAGCAGCATCTGGATTTTTTTTCTGAGGCATAATACTACTTCCTGTAGAGAAGGAATCACTTAGTTCAATATATCCATAATCATTGGAACTAAAGATAATTATCTCTTCACAAAAACGTGAAAGATGAACCATAATAAGTGAAAAAGCATTCATAATTTCTATTAGATAATCTCTATCACTTACACTGTCCATACTATTCCAAGTAGGAGCTGTAAATCCTAGTTCTGAAGCTGTAAACTCTCTATCTAAAGGATAAGTAGTTCCTGCTAAGGCAGCAGACCCAAGTGGAGATGTGTCAGCTAAACTCATAGCATTAGAGAGTCTAACATAATCTCTTCTAAACATCTCAGCATAAGCTAAAATATAGTGGGCAAAAGATACAGGTTGAGCTTTTTGAAGATGTGTAAATCCAGGCATATATGTAGAGATATTCTCTTTAGCCATAGAACTGATAACTTCTAATAAATCTAAAAGTAGAGCCTGTACTTTTACAACTTCATCTTTAGTAAATAATTTCATATCTACAGCAACTTGGTCGTTTCTACTTCTTCCAGTGTGTAGTTTTTTTCCTATATCTCCAATTCTATCAATAAGTATTTTTTCAATGTTCATATGAATATCTTCATACTCAATAGAAAATACTATTTTTCCATCTTCTATATCTTTTAATATCTCTTTTAAAGTTTTTTCAATAAGTTTTGAATCTTCTAGAGGTATTATTCCTTGTTTTCCTAATCCTCTTACATGGGCAATACTTCCCATAATATCATACTTATATAATCTTTTATCAAAATTGATAGATGAATGAAAATCTAAAATTAAATGACTTGCTTTCTCTTTAAATCTTCCAGAAAAAAATTGCATAATTGCCTCCTAAATTTTTTGTTTAATTTTTATAGAAACTAAAATAGATATTTGAATTATTATACATACTATTAAAATAATATAACTTTGGAAAAAACCACCGACTAAAAATCCAATAAATGCTAATATACCATTTAAAATGGCATAGAAAATCTGAGTTCTAACATGCTCTATATGACTACAACCAGAACCAGCAGAAGCAAGGATAGTTGTATCAGATATAGGAGAGCAGTGGTCTCCAAATAATCCACCTGATAATATAGCTCCAATAGTAACATATAGAGGGGCATTAAGTGTCATAGCCATAGGGATTACAATAGGTATCATTATGCTGTATGTTCCCCAAGAGCTACCAGTAGCAAATGAGATTATACATCCTAATATAAAGGCTATTGCAGGAATAAGTCCACCAGATAGATTTATACTTTTCATAAAATGAACTATATAATCAGCAGAACCAAGATGCTTATTAACTGTTCCTAAAGACCAAGCTAGAATAAGTATTATTGCTATTTGAGTCATTTTAGTAACTCCATTTAAATAGATAGAAAAAATTTCTTCAAAGGATTTACTTTTGTTTATTAACATCATTATAGCTAAAACTACAGCTGCATATAGATAACCACTACTTAAAGCTGCTCTAAATTCACTTCCAGAAAATCTTCTGAACATAAAATCATATCCAAGCATAACAAATAAAGTAGTAATTAGAATAAGTATAGGTAGCCAAACATATATAGGCTTAGCATTTTCTACAATATACTCTTTTTTCTCTTTAATTTCAAGCTCAATATTATTAGCTATATTCTCCTCTGCTACTTTCATAGGACCAAAATCTAATTTCATAAGAGCTAATGCTGGAATAATCACTAGAGCAAGAATTGGATATATATTAAATGGGATTGCTTTTACAAAAGCTCCATAATCAGATATGGTTAAACCAAGAGTTTCAAATTCTTTTTGTAAAAGTCCAATTATGAATACCCCCCAACCAATAAAAGGTACAAGAACTGCTATTGGTGAAGATGTAGAATCTAAAATAAAAGCTAATTTTTCTTTTGATACTTTTAATTTTTTAAAAAATGGAGCAAATATAGGTCCTACAATTAATGGTGTTCCAAGGTCAGAGAAAAATATTATAATTCCAGCTAAATAAGCAGCTAGTTGTGCTTTAGTTTTAGAATTTATAAGTTTTCCAACACTTTGAGCAAAAGCATAAGCTCCACCAGAACGCATCATAAGTTCTATAAATCCACCAATAAATAGCATAAGGACAATAACTCCAGCATTGTAACTATCAGTTAATTGCTTCAAAAAATAATCAGTCATCAGTGCTTTTGTAGTTGCTAGAGGATTGTAGTTGAGTAAAATCATAACTCCAGCAAATACACTTGTAAATAGTGATAAAATAACATTTTTAGTCTTAATTGCCATAGCTACAGCTATAATTATAGGCAATATAGATAAAAAACCAAAATTTTCCACATAAAACCTCCCCTTAGTATAAAATTATAAATAAAAAAACCAGCTATAATAGCTGGTAAATTTTACAAAAGAAAAGCCAATAGATAAACTATTGGCTAAATAAACAAAATATGCTCATAGAGTGGTACTCTAATCTTTACAAAATAAGACCTAGCCATAATTAAAAATATATTAAATTATAATTATAATATGTCTTTGCCTTAATTTCATCTTTCTCCCTCTCTAAAAATAATATGTTTAAGTATAAAGGAAAAAGATTAAAATGTCAATAAAAAATTACACTTGTATTAATTTAATGGTAGGATTTGAATCTCTACTCTTCTATTTTCTGCTCTTCCAGCAGCAGTACTATTAGTTGCTCTTGGATTGTTTATTCCATGTCCAACAGAAGTTACTCTGTATGATTCTACACCTTGAGAGATAAAATAATCTCTAACGCTATTAGCTCTTCTTTGTGATAGATCTAAGTTATAGCTAGCAGCTCCAGTATTATCAGTATAACCATTAACTACTATTCTAGTTTCAGGGTATTGTACTAATACAGAAGCAATGGAATTTAGTGGACCATAGAAGTTAGAAGCTATATTAGCACTATTAGTAGCAAAAGTTACTCCTCCAGGTAGATAAAGATTTAAGTTATCTCCCTCTCTACTTACTTCAACTTCAGTATTTTTTAATCTTTCTCTCAACTCTTTTTCTTGGTTATCTCTATATGCTCCCCAACCAAGTCCAGCGAGTGCACCTATACCAGCTCCAATAAGAGTTCCTTTAGTATCTTTACCTATAAGTTGTCCTATTAGAGCTCCAGCAGCAGCTCCTCCAGCTGTTCCAGAAGTTTTTTTATTAACAGAACCAGTTTCATCTAAAAAAGGAGATGAAGTACACCCTACTACTGTCATTCCTAATAACAAACTAGCTATTATTTTTTTTGTATTTTTCATGAAATTACCTCCCTATTAAAAATATACGAGACTACTCTTAATATATTATATAACAAAAAATAAAAAATATAAAAAAATTTTTAGAAATTTTTAAAAAAGTGTAAATAAAAAAGAAAAAAATATAACATAGAAAGAAAAAAATAATACCTATAAACTTAATAAAATCAAGGGGGAAATATGAAAATTAAAAAATAAATAATTTTTTTAAAAAAAGTGTTGACAGTTTTTGATATAGATGCTATAATTATTCTTGTCTTGAGAGAAAGGTGTCGGAATATAGCGCAGTCCGGTAGCGCATCTGCCTTGGGAGCAGGGGGCCGCAAGTTCGAATCTTGCTATTCCGACCATTAAATCTGCGGGAATAGCTCAGTTGGTAGAGCGTCAGCCTTCCAAGCTGAATGTCGCGAGTTCGACCCTCGTTTCCCGCTCCAATTAATGTGTCTGTAGCTCAGCTGGATAGAGCAACGCCCTTCTAAGGCGTGGGTCAGGAGTTCGAATCTCTTCAGACACGCCACTTATAAAAAAGACAAAATATGGTGATCGTAGTTCAGTTGGTAGAGCGCCAGTTTGTGGCACTGGTTGTCGCGAGTTCGAGCCTCGTCGATCACCCCATAAAAACTTAATAATATGCGTCATTAGCTCAGTTGGTAGAGCACACGACTTTTAATCGTGTTGCCACAGGTTCAAATCCTGTATGACGCACCATTCGTGCGAGGATGGCGGAATTGGCAGACGCGCTAGACTTAGGATCTAGTGTCCCAGACGTGAGAGTTCAAGTCTCTCTCTTCGCACCATGTAGTTAGTAAGAGATTCTAATGAATCTCTTTTTTTATTTTATCTACTCAAGAGGAGAAAATGAGAAATATAAAGATAAGTTATAGATATGATGGAAGCATGTTTTATGGTTTTCAAAGGCAGCCAAATAAAAGAACAGTTCAAGGAGAGATAGAAAAGTTATTAAATGTTGTATTAAAAGATGAGATAGATATGATATCTTCAGGTAGAACTGATAGAGGGGTTCATGCTCTTATTCAAGTTTCTAATTTTTATACTACTTCAACTATCCCTTTAGATAGATTGAAGTATGTACTGATGAGAGGATTACCATTGGATATAGAACTCTTAGATATTGAAGAGGTGGATATAGAGTTTAATTCAAGGTTTGACGCTCAAAAAAGAGGATATACTTATATAATTTCTTGGGAGAGAGATCCTTTTAAGAATCGATATGAAACATATGTAAATAAAGAAATAGAGGCAGAGAGATTCCAAAAAATTTTAGATATTTTAGTAGGAGTACATGATTTTAATAATTTTAGAATGAGTGATTGTGGAAGTAAAACCTCTATAAGAGAGATATATAGTATTGAAGTAAAAAAAATAGGTAGTAATAGAATTAGTGTTGAAATATTAGGAAGTTCTTTTTTAAAATCTCAGATTAGAATAATAATAGGAACAGCTTTAAATATATATTTTGGAAATCTTCCTAGCAATTATATGGAGGAGATGTTAAAAAATCCTGATAAAAAATATCTAAAAAAAGTGGCTGAGCCAAATGGTCTTTATCTATCAAAAGTTGATTATTAGGAGGTAGTATGGAATTTAGAGAGCTCCATGATGTGGATTTAACTTTGATGAATAAAATAGTAGAGATAGAAGAAGAAGCTTTTGAAGGGAATGGAAATGTAGACCTGTGGATTTTAAAAGCTCTTATAAGATATGGAAAAGTATTTGTGTTAGTAGAGGGAGATGAGATTATAACTATTGCTGAATATATGCAAGTACTTGGAAAGGATGAGGTGTTTTTATATGGAATCTCTACTAGAAAAAAATATAGAAATCGTGGAAATGCTAGAAAAATAATGGAAGAGAGTGAAAAATACCTAAAAAGATTAGGATATAAAGAAGTAGGATTAACAGTTGACCCTAATAATAACATAGCAATGAAATTATATAAAGACTTAGGATATAGGATTGAAGAATATCAAGAAGATGAGTATGGAAAAGGGATTCATAGATACTTGATGAAAAAAGTCATAATTTAATATGAAAATACTTGACAATGGATATAAAATAGTGTACTATATAAATATAGAATAATTACAAAGTTGATTTATTTAGAATAGGAGGTGTTAAGGATGGAATTTCATATTGAAAATATAGGAGAGTACTTAAAAGCTCATGAGATAAAGCCATCTTATCAGAGAATTAAAATATTTCAGTATTTGGTTGAAAATAAAAATCATCCTACAGTAGATATGATATATAAAGCCTTATGTACAGAAATTCCTACTCTATCTAAAACTACTGTTTACAATACGCTAAATCTTTTTATTGAGAAAAAGATAGTAAATGTAATAGTAATTGAAGAGAATGAAACAAGATATGATAGTGTTATGGCAGTTCATGGACATTTTAAATGTGAAAAATGTGGGAAAATATATGATATAGGAATCAATCAAAATATTTTAGAAGATGACAAATTAAAAAATTGTGAAATAAAAGAACAACATTATTATTTTAAAGGAATTTGTCAAGATTGCTCGAATAATAAATAAAGGATATATTATTTATTTAGGAGGAGATACATATGAAAAAAAATAGTTTCATAAAATTAGAGTGTGGAACTTTAGTTCAAGTAGTAGCAACTAAAGAAAAATGTTGCGATACTTTACCTAATGGTTTTGAGTTAGTAGTACCTAAAGTAGAAGATGCTACTACAGAAAAACATGTTCCATATATAGAAGAAAAAGAAAATGGATATTTAGTAAGGGTAGGAAAAGAAACTAAACATCCTATGGCAGAAGCTCATTATATTGAGTTTATAGAATTAGAAGTAGATGGAGATACTCTTTATAGAAAATACTTAAAGCCTGAACAAGAGCCAGAAGCTTTTTTTGAAGTACCTAAGGGAAAAGAAGTTGTAGCAAGAGAGTATTGCAATATCCATGGATTATGGGCAAATAAATAAATTATTTAAAGATTAAAATACAAATAAAATTAGGAGGAAATGATTATGAAAAAATATATATGTAAAGTTTGTGGATACGAGTATGATCCAGCAGTAGGAGATGTAGATAATGGAGTAGCAGCAGGAACTGCTTGGGAAGATGTACCAGAGGATTGGTTATGTCCACTTTGTGGTGTTGGAAAAGATGAATTCGAACCAGCTGAATAATTAAAAATGTTTTTTATGAGGACACGTTTTCTAACGTGTTCTTTTTTTAGAAAAAATCTAAAAAAAACTTGACATTTTTTATAAGTTGGTGTATTATATTAGTGTAATGATGCTAAAGATATGCCTAGATAGCTCAGTTGGCTAGAGCATACGGTTCATACCCGTACGGTCGATGGTTCGAATCCATTTCTAGGCACCATATTCCAAATAATTTTTTTAAACCCCACTTTTTAGATTCATATGTTGTAGTCTAACCCTAAATATTTTTAAGGAAAAAGATGAACAGTCGGTTCATCTTTTTTCTTTTTTTGTATTTTCTACTTAGATTTGGTATAATATTCTAAAAGAGCAAAAAGGAGTTAATATGTGGATAGCAATAATTATAATAGCGTTGATTATATATTTTAGAAATAAAGGAGTACCTATATTTTTATACCATCAGGTAAATGAGATTTCAAGTGTAACTCCTGATTTATTTGAAGAGCATTTAAAAATTTTAAAAGAGAGAAATATGAATACTCTAACTTTAAAAGAGTATGGAGATGGAAATATAAAATCTAATTCGGTTTTAATATCTTTAGATGATGGTTATTATGATAATTATTCTAAAGTTTTTCCACTATTAAAAAAGTATAATATGAAAGCTACTGTTTTTTTAAATACTCTCTATATAAAAGAAAAGAGAGATGGAACTACAGAGATTTTGTTAAATGGAAAGGCTAACTATGAAGCTATGAAAAATTATGTTGAAACTGGAGATGGAACTACAGAACAGTATCTCACTTGGGAAGAGATAAGGGAGATGTATCAAAGTGGATTAGTGGATTTTCAAGCACACTCTCACAAGCATACAGCAGTATTTGTAAGTGATAAGATAGAGGGCTTTTTCAATGGAGATGGAGAGGATATTACAGATATGTACCTCTATGGAAAAGTAGAGAGAGGGTATCCAAAATTTAAAAAGAGAGGAGAGTACTCTTCTCAAGGGATAATTATTAAAAAAGAGTTTTTTAAAAAATTTAAAGAGTACTATGATAGAGAGTTAGAAGGAAAAGATGAGAAAGAGAAATTAAAGCTAGCTCAAATGTATATAGACAATAATAAAGAAAAATATTTTTATTATGAAAGTGAAAAAGATTTCCTAGATAGAGTAAGAGAGGAATTTCTATTAAATAAAAAAATAATGGAAGAAAATATAGGAAACAAGGTAGAGTATTTTTGCTGGCCTTGGGGACATAGAAATAAAAAGGTTGCAGAGATGTTAAAAAAAGAGGGAGTAAGGGGCTTTGTTACTACCAAGAAAGGAACAAATGGAAGAGTTCCTAATTATGATGTGATAAGAAGAATAGAGCTTAGAAAATTTACTCCTGAAAAGTTTAAATTAAATCTTTTTATAGCAAGAAATTATATCTTAGGAAAAATATATGGTTTGGTGTCATAGGAGAGAATATGAAATTATCAGTTGCAATGATAACAATGAATGAAGAGAGAATTTTAGAAAAAACCTTAGAGTCAGTTAAGGATATAGCAGATGAGATAGTTATAGTGGACAGTGGTTCTAGTGATAGAACAGAAGAGATTGCTAAAAAATATGGAGCAAAATTTTATGTAGAGTCTTGGAAGGGATATGGTCCACAGAGAAATTCAGCAATAGATAAAGCAAGTGGAGAGTGGATTTTAAATATTGATGCAGATGAGGAGATATCGCCAGAGCTTCAAAAAAAGATTTTAGAGATAAAAAGTTCAACTGATGATAGAAGTGTATTTAACGTTAATTTTACATCTGTTTGTTTTGGGAAGAAAATAAGATATGGAGGATGGAGTAATAGTTACCATATAAGACTTTTTAAAAAAAGTGTCGGTAGATTTAATGGAAATACTGTCCATGAATCTTTTGAAACAAATGAGAAAATCTATACATTGAAAGAGGAGATATACCATCATAGTTACTCAACTTTAGGAGATTATTTTACAAAGTTTAATCGTTATACTACAGAGGGAGCTATAGAGTATTATAAAAGAGGAAAGAGATGTAATATTTTTCAATTAGCTTTTAATCCAGTATTTAAATTTTTAAGAATGTATCTATTAAGGCTTGGTTTTTTAGATGGGAAAGAGGGATTTTTATTAGCTTGTACAAGCTCTCTTTACACTATGGTAAAATACTACAAACTATATGAGATAACTAAAAATGGAAGTTATATAAAAAAATAAAGGAAGGATTATGAATATTAAAAGAGTAATAGTTTCAAGAACAGATAAGATAGGGGATTTGATACTTTCAATTCCTAGTTTTTTTATGATAAAAAAAATGTATCCACAGGCAGAGTTAGTAGTTTTAGTTAGAAAATATAACTATGAAATAGTGAAAAATCTTCCCTATGTGGATAGAATAATAAAGATAGATGATTATACTCATAGTGAACTTATAGAGAAAATAGTATATTTTAAAGCAGATATATTCATAGCACTATATAATGACAGATTTGTATCACAACTAGCTAAGGCTAGTAAATCTAAGATTAAAATAGGTCCACTATCTAAACTTTATTCTTTTTTTGCTTTCAATAAGGGAGTTTGGCAAAAAAGGTCTAAATCTATAAAAAATGAAGCTGAATATAATTTAGATTTAGTAAGAAAAGCTGATGAAAAAAGATATGATGAGGTATTTGAGATAAATACTAAAATATATCTAGGAGAAGAGAATATTAAAGCAGCAGAAACTTTTTTTTCTACTTACAATATAGTTGGAGAGACTTTGGTGGTAAATCCTTTTATAGGGGGTTCTGCTAAAAATATAAAAGATGAAGAATATGTCTCATTGCTTCAAAGATTTAGAGATGAAAATCCAGAGAGGAATGTAGTTATAATCTGCCATATTTCAGAAGAGGAAAGAGGAGTAAAGATGGTAGATGCAATAGCTAGAGAGAAAGTATATCTATATGCCAATGGAGGAGATCTTTTAAATATTGCTGCTATAATAGATAAAGGAACTATCTATCTTGGAGCTTCTACAGGACCTACTCATATAGCTGGAGCACTTCAAAAAAGGATAGTTGGAATATATCCAGCTAAAGCCACTCAGAGTACTACTAGATGGGGAGTATTTGGAAACGATAAAGTAAAATATTTAGTACCAGATGAGAATAATCCAAAAGAGAACTATAAAAATCCATATTTTGATAAATATGATAAAATTATGGAAGGGGAGCTATTAAATTATATAGAAGAAAGCTTTCTTTTAGAAGAGGGTGAGAAAAATTAGAATCTTAATTATTCATACAGCATTTATTGGGGATATTGTTTTATCTACCCCCCTTATAAAAAAGTTGAGAGATACCTATCCCAAAGCAGAGATTACTTATCTAACCACTCCTATAGGAGCATCTATTTTAAGAAATAATCCATACCTTACTCACATAATAGAGTATGATAAAAGAGGAGAACATAGAGGAATAAAAGGTTTTTGGGCAATAACTAAAAAATTAAAAATGGAATCATATAACTTAGTTATAACTCCTCACAGATATTTAAGAAGTTCTTTTATGAGTTTTCTAACAGGAGCTCCTGTAAGAAGAGGTTATGATAATGCAGCAGCTTCATTTTTATTTACAGAAAAAATTCATTATGATAGTGATAAACATGAAGTAGAAAAACTTTTATCTTTTGTACCTAAAGATGAAGGAAAAAGATATGAGATAGAACTTTTCCCTACTGATTTGGAAAGGGAGAAAGTAGATAAATTTTTAGAAAAAAGAAAAGAAAAAATAGTTATAGTAGCTCCAGGAAGTAAATGGTTTACTAAAAAATGGCCTCTTGAGTATTTTAATAGAGTTATAAAAGAGATTGAAAAAAGAGAAGATACAACTGTAGTGGTAGTAGGAGGAAAAGATGAGATTTTACTTAATATACCACTTTCTAAAAATTCTATTGATTTAAGAGGAAGAACTACTCTTCTTGAGTTAGCTGAGGTAATTAGAAGAGCTAATATAGTCTTAACTAATGATTCATCTCCAATACATATAGCTTCAGCTTTTTCAAATGTAAAAATATTAGCTATTTTTGGACCAACAGTTGAGAAATTTGGTTTCTTTCCTTGGTCAAAAAATAGTGAGGTATTTCAAGTGGAGGATTTAGAGTGTAGACCTTGTTCAATCCATGGGGGAAATTCTTGCCCTAAAAAACACTTTAAATGTATGTTAGATATTAAACCAGAAAAGATATTAGAGAGAATTGAAAAAATATTAGAGAGTGAAAATTAATGAAAAAATTAAAATATGGAAAAGATATTTTATACTATATTGATGAAAAAAATATAAAATTATATGACAAAATAAAAAACACCTGTTATAATATAGAGAGAATTTTTAAAAATGACCAAAGAAGCTATGTAGCTCTCATAGAGATAGATGGAGAAAAGTATGTATTAAAAAGACCTATTGAAAAAAATAGAAGAAAATGGCAAAGGTTTTTATCTATATTTAGAGGGAGTGAAAGTAGAAGAGAGTTTGAAAATATTCAGAGAATAAATGAATTAGATTTCAATGGAGCTATTCCATATTTAGCAGTAGAAACTAAGTTTGGACTTTGTGTGGTAGATTCTTATCTTGTTTACTCTTACCTTGAAGGAGAAGAGGGAACAACTAAAGATATAGAGCTGATATCAAAAGAGCTAAAAAGAATCCATAATAAAGGTTATTTGCACGGGGATTCTCAAGTGATGAATTTTTTAATAAATGGAAATACAGTATATCTAATAGATACTAAGCTTATGAAGAATAGATATGGAAAGTTTGGAGAAATTTATGAGTTTATATATTTAGAAGAGAGCTGTGATAAAGATATAGAGTATGATAGAGAGAGTATTTACTATAAGGTAGCTATCACACTGAAAAGATATTTAATCTGGTTTGCTAATTTTAAAAGAAGATTGAGAGGGAAGAAGTGAAAATATTAGTAATAAGAATGAGCTCAATAGGAGATGTAATTCTTACTACTCCTGTGCTTAAAGCTTTTAAAAGAAAATATCCAGAAGCTGAAATAGATTTTGTTGTTATGGAGCAATTTAAAGATGCCATTTCTGGATTGAAATATATAGATAATCTTATAACTTTTAATAAGAAAAAAGATGATGGAATAAAAAATATAAAAAAGTTTGCAGATAGATTAAAGGCTAATAAGTATGATTATGTTTTTGATTTACATGCAAAATTTAGATCAAAGATAATAGCTAAAAGATTGGGAGTAAAAACTTATACCTATAAAAAAAGAGCCTGGTGGAAAACTCTATTAGTTAAATTAAGACTTATAAAATATCAAGTAGATGATACTATTATAAAAAATTATTTTGGAGCTTTTAAGGAGTTTGGAATAGAGTATATAGGAGAGGACTTAGATTTTGCTTTTGAAGAAGATCCAAAGTTAGAAGAGTTTAAAAACTTACCTGTAATAGCTCCAAGAGCATCTAAGAATACAAAGGAATGGACTCCAGAAGGATTTGGAGAGCTGGCAAAATTAATATATAAAAAATATGGAGTCAAAAGTATATTAATAGGTGGTAAGGGAGATATTCCTAGATGCGAAGAGATAAATAAGATAAGTGAAAATAGTTGTATTATACTTGCTGGAGTCCTATCTTTAAAAGAGAGTGGGGCATTATTATCTAAAGCTAAGTTTATAGTAACTAATGACTCTGGACCTTTTCATATAGCTAGAGGGGTAGGTTGTAAAACCTTTGTAATATTTGGACCTACTAGTCCAGGAATGTTTGATTTTGGAGAAAATGACACTTTAATATATGCTAATGAGAACTGTTCTCCTTGTAGTTTACATGGAGATAAGAGTTGTCCTAAAAAACATTTTAAATGTATGAGAGATATAAAGGCAGAAAATATTTTGGAGATTATAGATAAAAAAATAAATTGGGAGGAATAATATGGCAAAAGCAAAAGATGAAGTTAATGACAGAGAAAAAGCCTTAGAGATGGCAATGAAGCAGATAAAAAAGGACTTTGGTGAGGGTTCTATAATGAAATTAGGTTCTAATCAAAGTATGGCAGTAGAAACAATTTCAACAGGAAGTATCAATTTAGATTTAGCTCTAGGTCAAGGTGGAGTTCCTAGAGGAAGAATAGTAGAGATATATGGAGCAGAGAGTTCAGGTAAAACTACAATAGCTCTACACATAGCAGCAGAGGCACAAAAAATGGGAGGAATAGTAGCATTTATAGATGCAGAACATGCTTTAGACCCTGTATATGCTAAGGCTCTAGGAGTAGATGTAGATGAGCTTTTAATATCTCAGCCTGACTATGGAGAGCAAGCACTAGAGATAGCAGATATGCTTGTTCGTTCTGGAGCTGTGGACCTTGTAGTAGTGGACTCAGTAGCAGCACTTGTACCGAAAGCTGAGATAGATGGAGAGATGTCTGATCAACAGATGGGATTACAAGCTAGACTTATGTCGAAAGCTTTAAGAAAACTTACTGCAACATTAAATAAATCAAAAACTACTATGATTTTTATCAACCAAATTAGAGATAAAATTGGTGGATTTGGATTTGGACCTCAGACTACTACTACAGGAGGAAAAGCACTTAAGTTCTATGCTTCTGTAAGAATGGAAGTAAAAAGAGTAGGAAGTGTAAAACAAGGTGATGAAGCAATAGGAAATGAAACTGTTGTAAAAATTACTAAAAATAAGATAGCACCTCCATTTAAAGAGGCAGCTTTCCAAATAATGTATGGAAAGGGAATCTCAAGAGTAGGAGAGATTTTAGATATGGCTATAGAGTATGATATAGTTGCAAAATCTGGAGCTTGGTTTAGTTTTGGAGATATTAGACTTGGACAAGGAAAAGAGAATGTAAAAGCTAGACTTGAAAGTGAACCAGAGTTATTAGCAGCTATTGAGACTGAAGTGATGAAAGTTATGAAGCCACACTCTGCAAAAGATGAAACAGAAGAAGAGGTATCAGTAGTTCCAGAAGGAGCATTAAATTTTGATGAAGTATAATCTTAAGGGAAATAAGATATATTTTGATGAATTTTTTTATTTGGATTTAAATAAGCAAACTATACTAGAATTTGATTTGAAGAAAAGAGATGAGATTAGTGAAGTTGAGTATAGGGAGCTTGTGAAAAGAAGAGTAGAAAGTATGGGATACTTTTTACTTGGTAAGAGAGATTATTCAGAGAGGGAGCTCTATCAAAAGCTCCTCTCTAAATATAGAGAAAAAGATATTATAAAATCTATAATAGAAAAATTTATTGAATTAGGTTATTTAAATGATTATGATTATGTACAAAGTTATGTAAATTCACATAATTATAGTAAAAAAAAGATGGAGTTTATGCTTTTACAAAAGGGAGTAAATTCAGCTATAATTAGGGATATTTTAGCTGGACAAGATACTTTTGAAATAGAAGAGATAAAAAAACAATGGAAAAAATTAGGAAATAAAGAAAATGATAAAAAGATTGTTTCTTTGATGAGAAAAGGATTTCAGTATAAAGATATTCAAAGAGCAATAAAAGAGATAGATGAGTAATTTGGGAGGAATAGAAAAACATGTTGGGAATGATTTTAGCAGCTGGGACAGGATTATTATTGTTTATATACATTAGTATACTATATCTTCCTATAATAGCAATGAAAGATGAAAGAACAGGAGTAAAACTAGCAAGAAAAAAATTGAGATGGCTATCAAGAATAGTTTTAAAGAGTCTTGGAGTTAAATTAAGAGTAATATATAAAAATAGAAAAAATATAAATGCCTTAGAGAGAGAAAAAGGAATTATTTTTGTATGTAATCATCAAAGTAATTTAGATATTCCTGTAATTGTAAGTGCTCTACATATAGATGTGGGATTTGTAGCTAAAAAAGAGATGAAATCTTGGCCATTTTTTAATATCTGGATGAAAAGAAGTAAGTGTGTGTTTTTGAATAGAGAAAATCCTAGAGAAGGAATAAAGGATATAAAAGAAGCAGTAAAAGTTGTAAAAGATGGATATCCTATTGTAATTTTTCCAGAGGGAGAGAGAACACTAGATGGAGAGATATTGAGATTTAAAAAAGGAAGTTTTAAATTAGCTACTGAAACCAATGGAATAATAGTACCTCTTACTTTAAAAGGAACTTTTGATATTCAAAAGAGAGGGGAATGGAAAATGAAAAGAAATCAACTGGTTACAATAATAGTAGGAGAACCAATATATGTTGATTCTTTATCTAACGATGAAATTAAGGAATTGAGCACAAAAGTAAGAGAGGTTATAGAAGAAAATTATAAGAAGATAAAATAAAAATAGTTGATAGAATAAGAAAAAAATGATAAAATGTATTTGTTATATAACTGACGGAAAAAGTGGATAACCACATGGAGTATAACCTTGATATTAAGCCGACCGTCTGGGCAATTTATGCCTAGATTGTCGGTTTTTTTATTTTTATATATAAAATAGTTTTAATTATAAAATATAAATTATTCAAACAAAAAAGTTGACTTTTTGAATAAAGAATGATATCATAAATTATACTTAAATAATGTATAATTTAACTTAACAAAGAATAATAAAATAACTTTTAAGTTTTTTATAATATTAATTAAATTTAAGGAGGCAAAATGGAGTTTTGGAATAATTTTAAAGGTCAATTATGGAAAAAGGAAATCAATGTAAGAGATTTTATACAAGAGAATTATACTCCTTATCATGGAGACGATTCATTTTTAGTAGACTCTACAGAAAAGACTAAAAAAGTTTGGAGCAAATTGACAGAGTTATTTAAAGTGGAGAGAGAGAAGGGAATATATGATGCAGAAACTAAATTTCCCCAAGGAATAACTACATATGGACCAGGATATATTGACAAGGATTCAGAAGTCATTGTAGGACTTCAAACTGATGCTCCCTTAAAGAGAGGAATTTTTCCAAAAGGTGGATTAAGAATGGTAAAGAACTCTCTAGAAGCATATGGTTATCAAATAGATCCATTGACAGAAGAGATATTTACAAAGTATAGAAAAACTCATAATGAAGGTGTTTTCTCAGCATATACAGATGAAATAAGAGCTGCTAGAAAAAGTGGAATTATAACAGGACTTCCTGATGCTTATGGAAGAGGAAGAATTATTGGAGATTATAGAAGAGTTGCCTTATATGGAGTAAATAGATTAATTGAGGATAAAAAAGAGCAATTAAAGCAATTAGAAGCAGCAGATTTTAATGAAGATGTAATTAGAAAAAGAGAAGAAGTATCTGATCAAATAAAAGCTCTAAAGGAGTTTATAGAGATGTGTGCATCTTATGGGTTTGATGTAACTAGACCAGCTAAAGATGCTAAGGAAGCAGTACAATTTCTATATTTTGCTTATCTTGCAGCAACTAAAGATCAAGATGGAGCAGCTATGTCTTTAGGAAGAACTTCTACTTTCTTAGATATATATATTGAAAGAGATTTACAAGCTGGAATCATTACTGAAGAAGAAGCACAAGAGTTAATAGATCAATTTATAATAAAATTAAGAATTATAAGATTCTTAAGAACACCTGAATATAATGATCTGTTTTCTGGAGATCCTACTTGGGTAACAGAGTCAATTGGAGGGCAAGGTGTAGATGGAAGAACATTAGTTACTAGGACATCATTTAGATACTTACACACACTATATAACTTAGGACCAGCACCAGAACCAAACTTAACAGTTTTATGGTCAGCAAATTCTCCAGAAAATTGGAAAAAATTCTGTTCTAAAGTATCAATAGATACATCATCAATCCAATATGAAAATGATGACTTAATGAGACCAGAGTTAGGAGATGACTATGGAATAGCTTGTTGTGTATCTCCTATGAAGATAGGAAAAGGAATGGAATTCTTTGGAGCGAGAGCAAACTTAGCTAAAGCTCTTCTATATGCTATTAATGGTGGAAGAGATGAGAAAAGTGGAGCTCAAGTAGCACCTAAATTTGCTCCAGTTGTAGGAGATTATTTAGATTTTAATGATGTAATGGAAAAGTTTGACCAGATGATGAAATGGTTAGCAGGAACTTATGTAAATGCTTTAAAAATAATTCACTACATGCATGATAAATACTCTTATGAAGCTTTTGCAATGGGATTGCATGATTTAAATGTTGAAAGAACTCAAGCTAGTGGAATAGCTGGACTTTCAATAGTTGTAGACTCATTAGTTGCTATAAGAGATGCTAAAGTAAAAGTAATAAGAAATGAAGATGGAATAGTAGTAGATTTTGAAAGAGAAGGAGAGTATGTACCATTTGGTAATGATGAAGATTCAACAGATGAATTAGCAGTTCAAATAGTTGAGAAGTTTATGAATTATCTAAGAACTCATGGAACATATAGAGATTCTAAGGCAACTCAATCAATATTAACTATAACTTCAAATGTTGTATATGGAAAGAAAACAGGAAACACTCCAGATGGTAGAAGAGGAGGAACACCTTTTGCCCCAGGAGCTAACCCAATGAATGGTAGAGATACAAGAGGAGCTATAGCTTCACTTGCATCAGTTGCAAAATTACCATTCCATCATGCAGAGGATGGAATCTCTTATACATTTGCTATCTCTCCAGCAGCTTTAGGAAAAACTAAAGAGGATAGAATAGAAAATTTAATCTCTCTTATGGATGGATATTTTACTCCTCAAGGTGGGCAACACTTAAATGTCAATGTATTTGATAGGGAGTTATTAGAAGATGCTATGGCAAATCCTGATAAATATCCACAACTTACAATTAGAGTTTCAGGATATGCAGTAAACTTTGTAAGACTTACAAGAGAGCAACAATTAGATGTATTATCAAGAACTATCAGTGGAAAAATGTAATATAGAGAGGGAAAAATTCCCTCTCTTTTAATAATTGAAAGGAGATAAAATGGTTTTAGGAAATATTCATTCTTATGAGAGTATGGGAACCGTAGATGGACCTGGACTTAGGTTTGTAATTTTTTTACAGGGATGCCCATTGAGATGTAAATTTTGTCATAATCCTGATACTTGGAAGATAGGAGAGAAGAAGATACAGGAGAGTGCAGAAGATACATTAAAAAAAATAAAAAGATATAAAAATTATTTTGGAAAAAAAGGTGGAGTAACTGTAACAGGAGGAGAACCTTTAGTTCAAAATGATTATGTGTTGGAACTTTTTAAATTGTGTAAAAAAGAGGGAATACATACAGCTCTAGATACTTCAGGTTATATTTTTAATGAAAAAATAAGAGAGATATTAAAATATACGGACTTAGTATTATTAGATATTAAGGCAATTGATAAAGAGATTTATAAAGAATTAACTTCAGTAGAGATAGATAATACATTAAAATTTTTGGAATATTTAAATGAGATAGAAAAACCTACTTGGGTAAGACATGTAGTAGTTCCTACTATTACAGATGATAATGAACTTCTAGAAAAAACAGCTCAATATATATCAAAATTTAGTAATATAGAGATGGTAGAGATACTTCCATATCACACTTTAGGAGTTTTTAAATATAAAGAATTAGGAATGGAATATCCATTAAAAGATATAGAAGATTTAAGTTATGAAAGAAAATTAGAAGTAATGGAGATATTTAAAAAATATAATCTACCTGTTCATTAAAAAAGTGCTTTTTTTCTTAAAAAATGATATAATAAAAAATATGTCATTGATAGAAAAGGAGGTTTTTTAATGATAATTTTAGGAATAGAGAGTTCTTGTGATGAAACTTCCATAGCTGTATTAAAAGATGGAAAGGAGATTTTATCTAATAAAATTTCTTCACAGATAGAGATACATAAAGAGTATGGAGGAGTAGTTCCAGAGATAGCTTCTAGGCAACACATAAAAAATATAGCTACTATATTAGATGAAGTTTTAGAAGAGGCTAATATAACTATGGAAGATGTAGATTATATAGCTGTAACCTATGCTCCAGGTCTTATTGGAGCTCTTTTAGTAGGAATATCTTTTGCTAAAGGATTGGCTTATGCTCATAATATACCAATAATACCAGTACACCATATAAAAGGGCATATGTATGCTAACTTTTTAGAGCATGATATAAAGCTACCTTGTATTTCGTTAGTTGTATCAGGTGGACATACTAATATTTTATATATGGATGAAAATCATAATTTTACAAATCTAGGTGGAACACTAGATGATGCTGTAGGAGAAAGTTGTGATAAGGTAGCAAGAGTTTTAGGTATAGGATATCCAGGTGGACCTGTAATAGATAAGATGTATTATCAAGGGAATAGAGATTTTTTAGAGATACCAGAGCCTAAAGTAGGAGAGTACGACTTTAGTTTTTCAGGAATAAAGACTGCTGTAATTAACTTTGTAAATAAGATGAAGATGAAGGGTGAGGAATTTTCTAATGAAGATTTAGCAGCTTCTTTCTTAGGAAAAGTAGTAGATATCTTATGTAAAAAAACTTTAAAAGCTGCAAAGGAAAAGGGAGTAAAAACAATTATTTTAGCTGGAGGAGTAGCAGCAAACTCTCTACTTAGAAGTCAACTTACTGAGGGAGCTAAAAAAATGGGAATAGATGTATTTTATCCATCTATGAAGCTTTGTACTGATAATGCAGCTATGATAGCGGAAGCAGCTTACTATAAACTTATCAATTGTAAAGATGGAAAAAGTTGTTTTGCTGATTTAGATTTAAATGGAGTAGCAACTTTAAATGTAATAGATGATTAAAAAAATTAGGGTAAATATAATTACCCTAATTTTTTTTGATATATAAATTCTTTTATTTTCTTTAAAGCTCTGCTTAAAGGATAACCTCTAAAAATCCAAACTTTTCTTAATTTATTAAACTCTGTTAAAATATTAGATCTTTTTTCATCTAAAGGCTCTGTACACCTATTATTCCAACATTTATAAACACCAGTTAAATCAGAAGTTTTAAGAATTTTTGAAAGCCAACTACCTAAATATTTGGTAGATATAGCTGATTGAAAATCGATAATATATGGATATCCATCTTTCCCAACTAAAATATTTCCTAAATTTCTTAAATCTAAATGTACAATATTTTTACTATGCATAGCTTTAACATTTTTTTCTAACTTAAGGAAAAAATCTTTTTCAATAGAAGATTTTGGAAAAAATTTTAATGCTTTTCCTTCTATGAAACCAAATGCTAATGTACACTCTGAAAGTTTTTTAGGATTTTTTGCGATTGAAGGATTATTTGATAGTTTGATTAAGTTATTATATTCTAAATTTATAAATAGTTTTCCAAATGTTTTCCTAACAAGCCAGGGAGAACCAGAAAAATCTTTAATTGTTAAATCTAAATTTTTATCTTTATATCGGAATACTGTTGCATTTGCAAATTTTCCCTCATTTAAAAGAGATAAATTTTCTCTCTTTATGTTACAATTAGGATAATTTAAAATTAAAAATTTTACAATATTTTTTTTAATTAAATTAATATTTTTTTTAAACATTTTAATCTCACCACAAAATTATAATTTATATTTTACTATTAATATGTGATGAAATAATGATGGAATAAATATAAATTAATCTAAAATTATATTAAAATCTTTTATATCTTTATTTAAATCTATAAGTTCAGTTTTTTTCAAGATTTTATTATCTTTTAGAACTAAGATAAATACTTTTCTATTACTAGGAATTTTATAAAATTCAAAGTAACCATTTTCATCACTATAAGTAGTTGTAATTTTACTATTATCTTCATTTACTAGTTGAAGCTCTACTTTATCAAGGGCTTTTATTCCATTAGTTACAATACCAGTTATACTATATCTTATCTTAGAAAGAGGTATTTCGATATTTGTAATAGATGAATTTTTCTCTATTTTTCTTACTACACCATTTTGAAAAAAACTATTTTTTTGAGCAAGAATAGTTATAATTCCACTATTCACAGGAAATTTAAACATTCCAAATTCATCACCCTCTCCTTGAATAATATTTTCACCATTTTTTATAAAGATTTTGGGATAAGGAATAGAGTGATTATTTTCATCTATAACTTTACCTTGGATAAAGCAAGGTAGTTCTATTAAATTTAACTCTAAGGAATAAGTTTTTCTAGCAGAAGAAAAATTATAAATGATTTTATTTTTTTTGTCAAGAGTATAACCAAATCTTTCAGCATTGATAGAATAGTTATTAGGTGGTAAATAAGCTATAAATTCTCCAAAAATATCAGTGGAAAAATGGAAACTTTTATTTTCAGAATTTGTAAATGAAACATTAACATTTCCAAGATTTGAAGAGTTATTTTTAACTATTCCTTTAACGCAAATATAGTTTTCTTTAGTAAAAACTATATCTATTGGATTCTCTGTAGTTTTTACATCAATAATTTTTTGAATAGGCGGAAAATCTTCATTGCTTAATAAAAAATAATACTCATCTTTTTCTAAATCTAAAGTAAGTGTTCCATCATAAAAATAATTAGATTGTGTATTTAAGTCACCAGCTTTAAAATATTCAACTTTACCAGTAGAGGTATTAAAGTTAAAAGTAATATTTTTTGAAAAAGTTATAAAAAATAAATTTATAAATAGTATAACGAGAATAATCTTTCTCATAGAATTAACCTCCTAAAAATAAGTAAATATATTATAGCATTTTTTCTTAAAAAATATAGAGAGGTTTTTTAAAAGAGTTTTAGAAAATCCTTTTAATTATTACTGTAAAATGATACAATATTATGATATAATCTATTACAATGTCAAGTATTAAAGGTGAGAAAGAATGAATGAAAATTTAATAGATAAAGAGAGTCAAGTTAAAATAAATTTTTTAAAAACACAGGCAGAAAGAGCTTTTTATTTAGATGAATTTAAAGAGAATGTAGCATTGGCATTAACTGAAGAACAATTGAGATCAGGAATAGTTTATCCTGAAATAATTGAGAGAATAAAACAATCAGATGTGGCTTATATAAAAATGAAAAGAGAAATCGAATTAAAGTTTTTAAAGCCATATATTGTTGAGGCTGAGAGGATTAATGTAAGATATACTCTAGTAGATAGCTTAAATCTATTGGGGAATATTGCTTTAGTTATAGTTGTAAAGGATGCCTTTGATACTAATGAAAGAGAGATTCTTATAAAAGATATAAGAGAAAAATTTCAAGAAGTAGGATTATATCCTGAATATGTAAAATACTTTGGTAAAAAAATTTGTGAAAAACATTATTCTTTGGTAGAAGAAAAGTTACCGGGGTATGAAAAAAAATTTAAAAAGTTGACAATTTTTAATCAGTTATTTGGAGAAAGTTGTCCTATATGTAAGATTGAAAAGGAGAAAATAAGAGATGGTAGAGGCTTTTAAGGTAACAGGTGGTAAAGAAATAAAGGGAGTACTAGAAGTTGAAGGTTCAAAAAATGCAGCTCTTCCAATTATGATAGCTACTCTTATAGAAAAGGGAACTTATATATTAAAAAATGTTCCTAATTTAATGGACATAAGAACATTAGTTAAACTTTTAGAGAGTTTAGGACTTATAATTGAAAAATTAGATAATAATACATATAAAATAGAAAATAAAGGATTAACTAATCTTGTGGCAGGATATGAGTTAGTAAAAAAAATGAGAGCCTCTTTTTTAGTTATGGGACCAATGTTAGCTCATTGTAAGAAAGCAAAAGTTTCTCTTCCTGGTGGATGTGCTATTGGAGCTAGACCAGTAGACTTACACTTAAAAGGTTTTGAAGCTTTAGGAACAAAAATAACAATTGACCATGGATATGTAGAAGCAGAAACAGATGAACTTATTGGTGGAAAGATAGTTTTAGATTTTCCTAGTGTAGGAGCAACAGAAAATATAGTTATGGCAGCTGTAAAAGCTAAGGGTATAACTGTTTTAGAAAATGCAGCAAGAGAGCCAGAAATAGTAGATTTATGTAATTTTTTAAATGAGATGGGAGCTAAGATTACTGGAGTGGGAACTGGAACTCTTACAATAGAAGGTGTAGAAAGATTATATCCTTGTGAGCATACAATCATCTCAGATAGAATAGTAGCTGGAACTTTTATTATTGCAGCTATTATATTTGATGGAAAGATAAAAGTTAAGGGAGTAGAGAGAGAGCATTTAGAGGCATTTTTGATGAAGTTAGAAGAGATGGGAGTGAGATATGAGATAGAGAATAAGGAGTTAAGAATAATTTCAAAACTTTCTGATCTTCAAGGAATAAAAATTACAACTATGCCACATCCAGGATTTCCAACAGATTTACAATCTCCTATAATGACTCTTATGTGTTTAGCTAAAGGTAGTAGCGAAATAAAAGAAACTATTTTTGAAAATAGATTTATGCATGTACCTGAGCTAAATAGAATGGGAGCTAAAATAGATATCAATGGAAACGTAGCAACTATAAAAGGAATAGAAAATTTTTCATCAGCAGAAGTTATGGCAAGTGATTTAAGAGCAGGAGCATCTTTAATTCTTGCAGCATTAAAAGCTGAAGGAGAAAGTATAGTAAATAGAATTTATCATGTAGATAGAGGATATGAGAATTTAGAATTAAAGTTAAAAAATATTGGTGCAGATATAGAGAGAATAAAAACAGAGGTATAATGGAGGTATAATGGAGAAAATAATAGGTATAAATCCTGTAATGGAGGTATTACAAAATAAAGAGAAAACAATAGAGAAATTAGAGATTTTTAAAGGGGCTAAAGATGATAAGATAAATAAGATAAAAAGATTAGCTTCAGAAAGAAATATTAAGATATTTTATACAGATAAGAAGAGAGAAAATTCACAAGGAGTTGTAGTTCATGTAAGTGATTATGACTATTATGTGGATTTTGGAGAATTTTTGGAAAAAATTGCTCCTATGGAAAAATCTATTGTTTTAATTTTGGATGAGATACAAGACCCAAGAAATTTTGGTGCTTTAATAAGAAGTGCTGAGGTATTTGGAGTAAAAGGAATAATCATTCCTGAAAGAAATGCTGTAAGAATAAATGAAACAGTTGTTAAAACTTCAACTGGAGCAATAGAGTATGTAGATATAGTAAAAGTTACAAATATCTCTGATGCTATCAGTAAATTAAAAAAATTAGATTATTGGGTATATGGAGCAGAGGGAGAAGGAAGTAAAGATTATTCTCAAGAAAAGTATCCTAGTAGAACAGCATTAGTTCTTGGAAGTGAAGGAAATGGAATAAGAAAAAAAGTAAAAGAGAGCTGTGATGTTTTAATAAAAATACCTATGTATGGAAAAATTAACTCTCTAAATGTTTCAGTAGCAGGAGGAATAATTCTATCTGAAATAGTAAAGTCTTTTTAAAATATTATAGGGGATAATATTACCATAGTGGGAAGGGAAAGAATTTATATGAATGAAGAGTTAATAAATGATGAAGTAATAAAATTAGCTCAAAATGGAGATCAGGAAGCTTTAGATTTAATATTAAAAGAGTATAAGAAATTGATATATCTTAATATTAGAAATTATTTTCTTGTTGGTGCTGATCAAGATGATTTATTACAAGAGGGGACAATAGGACTTTTGAAAGCGATAAAAAATTATAGTGAGGGGAAAGCTTCTTTTAAAACATTTGCAACTCTTTGTATTAGAAGACAGATATTAACTGCAGTTAGAAGTTCTACAGCACAAAAAAATAGCGCTTTAAATGAAGCTAGTGGAAATAATTTAGAAACAGAAGATGGTCATGAAGATTATCCAAAAGAACTTTATTCAAATGTGAGATATAATCCTGAAGCTATATTTTTATCTAAAGAGAAAATAATGGAGTTTCAAGATTTCGTAGAGCATAATTTTAGCCCATTTGAAAGGCAAGTATTTAACTATATGATTAAAGGTTTTTCTTATAAAGAGATTGCAGAGGAGCTAGAGAAAACTCCTAAAGTGATAGATAATAGTTTTCAAAGAATAAAAAGAAAAAGTGAATTGTGGTTAAGTACTTATTAATTTAAGAAAAAAGTTGTTAATTAAAAAAAATAGTGATATATTGAATATGGAAAAGAATTATTGATGAGGTGATATTCTTGAGAGAGTATAATTTTAAAGAAGTAGAAGCCAAGTGGCAAGGGAAATGGGAAAATGGACACATTTTCAAGACAGAAAATAAAGTTGAAGGGAAAGAGAATTATTATGTACTTGTAATGCTTCCATATCCATCTGGGAAACTACATGTTGGGCATGCTAGAAACTATACAATAGGAGATGTTATAGCTAGATATAAGAGAATGAAAGGTTATAATGTATTAAATCCTATGGGATGGGATTCTTTTGGATTACCAGCAGAGAATGCAGCTATTCAAAATGGAGCACACCCAGCTGTGTGGACAAAATCTAATATTGAAAATATGAGAAGACAATTAAAATTATTAGGATTTTCGTATGATTGGGATAGAGAGATAGCTTCTTATACACCAGAATACTATAAATGGAACCAATGGATGTTCAAAAGACTTTATGAAAAAGGATTAATCTACAAGAAAAAATCTCTTGTAAACTGGTGCCCAGATTGTAATACAGTATTAGCAAATGAGCAAGTTGAAGATGGAAAATGTTGGAGACATAGTAAAACTTCAGTTATTCAAAAAGAGTTAGAGCAATGGTTCTTTAAGATAACTGACTATGCTGACGAGTTATTAGAGGGGCATAAAGAGTTGAAAGATGGTTGGCCTGAAAAAGTTTTAACAATGCAAAAAAACTGGATAGGGAAATCATATGGAACAGAGATAGTGTTTACTGTTGCTGAAACAGGTAAGGAATTACCTATGTTTACAACAAGAATAGATACAATTTATGGAGTGTCTTATTGTGTTGTTGCTCCAGAGCATCCTATTGTAGAGGAAATTATAAAAGTTAATCCAGAGATAAAATCAAGTATTGAAGCAATGAAAAATACAGATTTAATTGAAAGATCAGCAGAAGGAAGAGAAAAAAATGGAGTATTCACAGGTTGGCATGTAATTAATCCAGTAACAAAAGAGAAAGTACAATTATGGGTAGCTGACTATGTTCTAATGAACTATGGAACAGGAGCTGTAATGGCTGTTCCTTGTCACGATGAAAGAGACTTTGCATTTGCAAAAAAATATAATTTACCATTAAATGTTGTAATTAATCCAGTTAATAAAGAAACAAAAGAAGTAATTGAGCTAAAAGCAGAAGAGATGACAGAGGCTTTCACTGAAGTTGGAGTAATGACAAATTCAGGAGAGTTTAACGGGATGAGTTCTAAAGAGGCTTTAACAAAAATAGCTGAATATGTAGAAGCTAATAATTATGGTAAAAGAACAGTAAAATACAGATTAAAAGATTGGGGAGTTTCAAGACAAAGATACTGGGGAACACCTATTCCAGCACTATATTGTGAAAAATGTGGAACTGTAATGGAAAAAGATGAAAATCTTCCAGTGAAACTTCCAGAAGATGTTTCATTTAATGGAGTAGGAAATCCATTAGAAACATCAGAAAGTTTTAAACATGCTGTATGTCCAATTTGTGGTGGACCAGCTAGAAGAGATACAGATACTATGGATACTTTTGTAGATTCATCTTGGTATTTTTTAAGATATTGTGACCCTAAAAATGATAAACTTCCATTTGACAAAGAGATAGTTGATTCTTGGATGGGAGTAGATCAATATATAGGTGGAATAGAGCATGCAGTAATGCACTTATTATATGCTAGATTTTTCCAAAAAATATTAAGAGATTTAGGCCTTGTTTCAGCTAATGAACCATTCAAGAGATTATTAACTCAAGGAATGGTTTTAGGGCCATCATACTATTCAGCAGCTGAAAACAAATTCTTATTCCCAAGTGAAGTTGATGTTAAAGGTGAAAAAGCATTTTCAAAAGCTACTGGAGAAGAATTAGCAATAAAAGTTGAAAAAATGTCTAAATCTAAAAATAATGGTGTAGACCCTGAAGAGATGATAACTAAATATGGTGCAGATACAACTAGATTATTTATAATGTTTGCTGCTCCACCTGAAAAAGAATTAGAGTGGAATGAAAATGGACTTGCTGGAGCTTACAGATTTTTAACAAAAATTTGGAGACTAGTAATGGAGCATAAAGAAAATCTAGAGTTTGGAGAGATTGATTTAACAAAGGTAAGTAGAGATGATAAAGCTTTATTAATCAAATTAAATCAAACTATAAAGAAAGTAACTGAATCTATAGAAGATGACTATCACTTCAATACTTCAATAGCTGCTACTATGGAGTTAATAAATGAAACTCAAGATTATAAAGTAAATATTTTAGAAGGTGGAAAAACAACTTCTGAATCTAAGAAAATATTTGCTGAAGTTATAAAGAATATATTAGTAATGTTATCACCATTTACTCCACATTTCTGTGATGAACTATGGGAAGAGATGGGAAATACAGGATATTTATTCAATGAAAAATGGCCTTCATATGATGAAAAATTAACTGTATCATCAGAAGTTGTAATGGCAGTTCAAGTAAATGGAAAAGTTAGAGGAACTGTTGAAGTAGAAAGAGGAACAGATAAAGATACAGTTGAAAAATTAGCATTAAATTTAGAAAATGTAAAAAAACATATGGAAGGAAAAACTTTAGTAAAATTAATTGTTATTCCTGATAAAATAGTAAATATAGTTGTAAAGTAATAAATTTTAGTAACTAGGGAGTGAAATTTTATTTCACTCCCTAGTTTTTATATAAAAAATAAATTTTTTTAAGAAATTCTATTGACATAATGAATTTTATGAGGTATATAAGTATTAACAGGAAGAGATAAAAGGTCTAGACAAAATAATCTCTTAAGGAGGTAGATTCCAATGAAATAAATTTAAAAGAGAAGTTAATAAGATGAGATTATAAATAATCACTTAATAATTTTTCGAGAGGACTAAAATTATAGTAATTTAATAAAAAATAAGATTGAGATAGAATTAATAAAAAGCTTTTATACCTATCAAAAAAGTAAGAGATATATTAACAATACTTATTCTAATTATAGTTTATATTTTATAGAGAACATTTCTTATCTTCAGAGAAGTATTTTAATTAATATGATTAATTACTTAGGTAATAAAAATTATATTTAAAATATACAAGATTGAGTTATCTTTATTAAATATTAAAGAAATGGTAGGATTATTATTTCAGAATTAATAAAATAATCAATATGGTATAAAAAATATAATGGAAAAATTTTTGATAATATAGATTATTTCTTATTAAAAAATTAAGGAGGGGATTACTGATAAATAATATAGAAGTAGATATATAGGGCTATCTGAATGTAGATAAAGTCAGATAGCCCATTTTTTTTAAAAATTTAAAAAAAGTGTTGACGAAAAATAAAAAATATGATATTATAATTTATGTTCGCGAGAGAGCGGTACAGATAAATTAATAAGGACATTAGCAACAGAATAGAGAAAGACAATTAATGCAAACACAACAATAAAT